>Ga0268261_10002273_pt1 | contig 13720 bp, 4 predicted proteins | sample TergutNc150P1_FD_190353 | JGI IMG/M metagenome (GOLD analysis project Ga0268261, IMG submission 190353) | Nasutitermes corniger P1 segment gut microbial community from laboratory colony in Florida, USA - Nc150 P1 (SPAdes) (version 2) | ecosystem: Host-associated > Arthropoda: Insects > Digestive... | reverse complement strand
ATATTTGTCACTAAGTGCTTTATAACCTTGGGAGTTGACACACTTTTGTTAAATTCTGGTGAGTGAACTGAATCAGTGTACAGTGTGAAATGTAGAATGCTTGGTAATTTGTCGGCAGTAAATAACCCCCCCCCCCCCTCAACTAACATAAAAATGGTACTGGGCATGAGAGGGGCGAGGTAATGGAGGAGTGGGTAAGACTACATAGTGAAGAGCTTTTTGATCTGTGCTCTTCACTGGGTAATATTCTGGTGATGAAATCAAGCAGAATGAGATCAGCTGGCTATGTGGTGTGAATGGGGGAGAGGAGAAGTGCATTCAGGGTTTTGGTGGGGAGACCTGAGGAAAGGAGACCGCTTGGAAACCTAGACATAGGTGGGAGGATATTATTTAAATGGATCTTCAAGACATGGGATGGGGAGGCATGGACTGGATTGGTATGGTGCAGGATAGGGACAGGGAATTTCTTGACTAGCTGAGGACCTGCTGACTTTTTAGGAAGGACTCTGTTCCGTGGAGGATGTTGGTGGGCTAGTGAGTTAGTTGTATCTGTTTGGTGCTGCTCATTCTATGTGAGTGATATGAGCATTGTGTGATTAGTGTGACCCATACTGCTGTGCAGTCGAGGTGTTGATGTGTTAGGTGACTGATTGAGAGCTGTATGTTTAAACAAGCATAGTATGTCACTTCACATGCGCTAAGCAGAATCAACCTGTGTCCATTTTCAGTTTACTGCTTGTGTGTTAGGTACCACTATGGATGAATTTTAAATTCTTATTTTAATTTGGTTTGGAAACACCAGATGTTGCCCACACCTGTGCAGTGCAAGTAATGCAAGTGCAGGCAGACTTTTGTTGTGTTTTACAGTTGTTGTCCATGTCAGAACTTAAGGTTGTAAGATAATGAGTATGTGTCAGTCACTTTTGAAGCACTGTGTGATTTGTTCACTGTATTCAACGTTACAGTATTGTGCCAGTGCGTTGTGGATGTTTATGCAGCTCCTTGTCCAGTGTTTGTTAAGTGTGGAGTTTTTTAATAAATGTTTTACAACTGTATTTTAACAAAAAATTTGCATAACATTACAGTCCATTTTGTTTCATATATTTCAACACTCTGCTTCAGTGTGGGAACACTGAAATGAATGCAGCGTGTTCGTAAAGTTAGTAGGGTGGGAGGTACAGAATACTTGCTCAATACACAACACAACCTATGGGAGTTTTCTCATTAATTCAGATATGTATGCTCTGTATTTTTACTGAATAGAATTTCAGTTTTCTTTATCATAACTTTATCCATTACTTTAATTTGAAGGTGAAGTGCACACTGTTGTAACATTATAAAAGAATGATAAGATTGGAATTTTAGAAAAGAGTACTTAATGTCAATACAGTTCTTTCATGTAAACCTTAACACATTTTCTGCCAGTCCCAGGTACTGCTGGAGGAGCTGTTCCATTCAACTTAAAGCTGGGTGCAGAGATTTCCATTATTAATCATCTGTAGTCCTTGCCATTCTTTCCATAGTGTTTTTGACAAAACTATGATGGCAGTTCATTCTCAGCTTATCAGTGTGGAGGCCTGTGTTCAATCCCTGGGCAGTCCATATGGGATTTTTTAATGGGAAAAGCGGCACCATGATAGGATTCTTTATGAGTACCGTGGCTTTCCCCTGTCAGTTATTCCACCGTGCTCTATATTCATTTTCATATTCATATTTATATCTAGTTTTGGTACTCTATAGTCCAGATGGGCAGCATCACTGACACAAAGAAAACAGTGTGCCAATGGATGTCTGAATTAGTATTGCATATTTGAAAGAGCACATAGATGTGTTTCCTTGTCAGAAGGTAGCATATAGGGTTATAAACTCTGTGGGACTCATTATTTTTTATTTTGGATAAATTTTTCGGTAATATTTCCAGTTGGTGGGGACTGAATTGCTCTTATGTACATGGCAAGGAGTGTGTTAAGGACTGCTTTTAATAAGGTCATGATTAATTTAGTTCAAATCTCTGATTTAATTCTGTATAATGTTTGTTGTTGATATAACAGTGCTAAAAGGCCTTTAAAAGAAGAAAGAGAGTTACATGAGATTGATGACACTTGTTTGTATTTTTCAGCCTTTATTTTTTGTGATCTTTACTGTACCAGCTTATCATGATTTTATATAAATTAATGTCATAATTAGAGGGGAATGAATATATAAAAGGTAGGACTAGAGTATAATCTGTGTGTGTTACGAAATTTGTTATATGTGCTCATGAAATGACTGTTGTTTGTGTTGTCAAGGAAGTTGCTTGTCCATTTTGTGTTTTCTTGCATGAATTGGAGCCATGTTGACTACAGGAATTGTATAGAGTGAAAATATTATGTGCATTTAAAAAACCTCTTGAACTCAAATAGGATGAATAGTGCAAGGATGTGAATGATTTAGTTTGATAGATCTGTTACCAGTTGAGGTGTTTCAGGTGAGTATAATACATATTTTGAATTCATATACTATTGTTGGTTTGGAATGGTTTTCTTTGTCATACTGAGAATTGCATGTTGTTTCTATGTGGGGATTTGTGTGTGGTCATATATCATTTACATTCCAATTGAATGTGGAATAGGGATTGTAGCCTGGGATTGTGTTACATTTTCTAGCTTGTGGTTGAAGTATTTATGGTGCTTAGAAGTGAAACATATCTATTTTGTATGCTTTTATTGATTTATAAAGTAGTTTTTCTTGGTATATGTGGAGGCTGTATTTCAGAGAATACATATTATTAGCAGGCTGGCATGCATGCCACAAAAAATTACTGGACATGTTTGGTTTCAAAGACTATCTTGATATAAAGTGTTATAGCCATCCTTGGTATACAGTATATAAATACAGAGCATATCGTTAATCTCTGATAATGCAAGGTCAGTCAGCAGAGTGTTGCATCATTCTTTGAATGTACATACACAGTAACATGAGACATGCCATTTATGTTTTGTCTCACAGATAGAGGTCATTGAATGTAACAAATGTGTTTGTTGAACACCCAGCACTTATTTGCACCACTTGTGCACAGTATGCACCATGGAAGAAATGTCATCAGAAGTCTTGTAAAAAAATATTTACCACCACTGATGCCATGTAAAACCGTACATGGCATAGTGGAAAAATTGGAACAACAAGTTTATTGCAGACAAAAAGAAAATATGAAAATGTTTTAATCTGAGAAGAAATTAATCAGTAAAGGCACTGGGCTGGAAAACAAGTCCCAGAGAATCTTTGTCCTGCTTAGTTGGGTGTTAAGTTTGGGGTGTCAAAGGCTTCAGTTTGCAGTACAGCAACACTTCTTAAAAGTACACCCATATAGAAGTAGAGCCATACAACAGCTCGTTTGTTTGGGCTGGGAAGCAAGAGGCTAGTGTAGCAGGTGATTTGAAGAATCTGCAGTTAACTTCCTGATCCAAACTTCACATTTTTTGTGGATGAGGCTGGGTTTTTATGAAACGGGAATGGAAACAGCAGTAATAACACACGTTTGTGTTCTAAAAATCACCATGCAGTTCAGGTTTTTTTAATGATCCTAAAGTTAGAGTCTGTTGTGTTATGAGTGTGTGCAAAATGTAGGGCCCATGTTTTTGGAAAAATTGGTTTCATCACATGGCTCCAAGAAGGTAATTTTGGCACCATTTTTCAACACAGTAACAGTAACATAAGAGATACAGTTGCATTATGCAGGGCATTAACATATCTCACACAGCAAATTTCTGATTTGCTGCCCTAGAATGGTTTGAATGGTTGATAACTCACTTATTGTGGCCTTGTAGATCTCAAGATTTGAATCTATGTGGTTATTATATGTCAGGAATACTGAAAGATGGAGTTTATGTGAACAAAAAACATCTTTGAAAGAACTGAAAGACAATATTTTAAGAGAAATTGCCAGTATTTCAAGAAAAGAGTGCTTTTATGTGTTGAGGAATACTTTCAGCAGGTAGAAGGCCTGCTTAAAAGCTGGAGGTCAACACTTAGCCTCTTCTTTGAAATAAGTTAAGTTAAACTGTAAGAGAAATACTGACTATAAACTCCCAGCGGAGGCAGGCGTTACATGTGATAAAGCTCCCACACTGGCTGCCTTGTAAGGAAGATGTTAAAGATATGTTCTGTGTAAAGGACAAAGCATGGATGTGTTATTTCTGTGAGCAGGTGTGGCATATTGGTTGTCCATGGTACGCTTATAAATGCAGTAGTGTATAAACATCTTGTAACTTTGTTAATTAGATTGTTGTTACGAACAGAATGCATGGAAGAATGTCACATAGTACAGATGTTCGCAGTTTATTAGAGCTCTGGAATCAGCAGTCTATTTGTAGAGGATTGTCCCATGTCATTCAGTTGTTAATCCTGTTTGTTGCATGCTGTGTATGTGTGTGTGTGTGTGTGTGTGTGTTTTTTAACAAAATTTTGTTCATTTATGTGTTTGGTAGATGGGGATCTTTATTATGAGGTGTCAAATAGACTTTGCAGGTCACAATAAAAGTGTTTTTGACTTTGTTTTACCTTGAATAGTAAAATTCTAGTTCTTGCGCCCACAGCAGTATGCTTTCATAACATGAAGCACTGTTTTTTATGTATAGTCCCTCATATTTCTAAGTGAGTCTTCATAAAAATAATTTTGTTTTATACATATAATATAGTTATGGGCTCCTAAGGGGATTAAATTCTTCCGTGGTTGAGAACCTTTGGCATAAAAAGACTTTGCCCACTTGAGTTATTCATGTAACATTGATAGGTATATTAACCCTTAACCTGCTAACGTGGAAAATATGGTGAGCTCCTAATAATGACAGCAGATGGCAGATGGGATTTAACTCGGCATTTAAAGGGTTAAAGAAACTAATGGTGTCATGGAAAGAACACACAAGCCTGCACACTGTTTCAAACCAAAACATGGTGTTTTCAAAAATATACATTGTGTTGTAGGTGTATGTTAGTTTTGCTGGAAGAGCATGAATTTCTGTAAAAATTTAACAGCAAAATTATGTGAACAGGATAATCAAAATATTTTCTATAACAGAATCAGCACTTCGGTGTTCATTTCACCTGTTATATCATTTGCTCATATTAGAAGTGCTTGGTCTGGAAAGGGATTGTGTAACTGGGTGGCATATAACAACACCGTCTATAGAAGCTAAGAAACCAGCATGTTGAAACATGCTGGAATGTTAGATACCCAAGTGACCTGTAGATCTGATGACGAAGATGTGAAGTGTCACACAAATACCTAGGTAGTAGGTACTAAGGTAAGGTCTCCTTGTAACATGCCATGCAGGCACAGGTATGGCACAGGTATAGCGCTCCTCATTCTTCGCCTGTGCTGTAGATGGTATTGGGTGGTCAGCATCATGCCCTGGCTGCTTCATCCCTAGGATAAGAGCCCCAATGCCTATTGTACGGGAGGCTGGGTAGGCACAAGGGCTAGTCTGGATGGTTGTGGAGAAGAGATAACCACTTGCCCACGGGGGTTTGAACCCCAAACCATCAGGCCCATAGCAAGTTGCTAGGTAGTAGGATCTAAATGTATGTGTTTCAGAAAGGTCAAAAGTTTTCTTTCCAGTAGATTTTAATGCACAGTTATGCCATATGCATGAGTTGTTTCTGGGATGCATGCTGCAAGCTGTTCTCACCTTATTTATTCATAAGTGAAGTCTGATACAGCATATATTACTGGAATACACTGAACTTATATTTTAGACCATGGCTTGTGACAGTACAGTCCATTATTAACACCATCCTCATTGTACTCTATGTCTCCTGGGAACTGTGATATGTTTTATATAAAAGTTCCCACAGCCCATAACTTTATTACATTTTGATAATATTTTCTCTATATTTTGTGAAATATGTTCAGGCTACAGGAGCTGTGAAAGCTAGCTGAGTCTGGGTCTCAATGTGTTAAATTGTGGAGGAATGAATGACACCATCTGCATGTTCTTTTCATTGGGGAGGACTGTGGAAAAGTATGTAATTATCTTTGTGGTGTAAGTCTCACACAGCGGAGATTTCAAATCATGTGTGTGTTGAAATATGCAAGCAATATTTCAAGAGTTTGATTAATTTATAACTTCATGTGGTGCATGTATTTTTATATGCATGCATAACTGCAATTGAAATAATGCCCTGTTAATGAATTGGTTACATCATGTGTTGTGGCTTTGGGTGAACATCATGCTTGCTGCTTAAATTGGCTGGCTTTCTATAATTTTTTTGCTTCCATCATGTGGTTGTCCACATTGTTTTGGTGCATGAATAGTTTAAAAAGGTTAAAGGTAAAGTTATTCCCTCTCCCTGCCATGAAAGCATAGAAGAGGAATGAAGGTATAGCTCCATTTATTATTAACCTTGGAACTAGATGGAGGTGAGTGGTCAACTTCATGCCCAGTCCACTTCATGCCCAGTCCACTTCATACCCAGTCCACTTCATGCCCAGTCCACTTCATGCCCAGCCCACTTCATGCCCAGTCCACTTCATGCCCAGTCCACTTCATGCCCAGTCAACTTCATGCCCAGTCCACCTCAGTTCCCATGAAAGAACCTGCATACCTATTGAATAGGAGACTGAGTGGTCACCAGAGTCAGTCTGGAAGTTTTTGAGGAAAAAAATCTCTTGTCCCAACCAGGATTCGAACTGCGGACCATCAAGCCCATTGCCTAGTCATTGTTCTGCGTTTATTTTTGTCCACAAATGTAGCATGTGTGAGCCATTTTCTTATATATTTTTTGTGAATTGTATTTTTTTTAAACGTACAGCAGAATGTTATAGTAATATTAATTATGAAAATAGATGATGTGGAGTTTTAGGTTTGGAACTTTCTGGTCAAGTAGTTGGAATGTTGATCAGGTTACGTGATTTGTCATCTAAAATTAATGTAATCTTTTTGGAATATTATTGTGCAAGTTCTCATTTAAGCAGTACCTCATCCAGTACAGTGACTGGCTGTGTCCTGGATGGCAGGTGCTGGCTTCAATTCCCAGCAGGGATCTCCCCCACACTAGACAAGCCTCCTAACCAAGGGATATCAGGAACGCTTTTCCCAGTGGCACAGTGGCTGGGCCATGAAGCTGATTAGTCTCCTTCCTGTGGTGCCTATGTTTGCAATGTGTGAAACCTTATCTGAACTTCCTGTTAATCTCAAAAGGACATGTTGCTGTGTTAGGTGCAGAGATGACTTTACCTTTTACCCTTGAGAAAATAGCTAGGCCACTAATGCCATGTCATCTCAGGTCAAGATGAATGGTACTGTTGCTTAGTATGTATAGATACATATATTTTTTATATAACTGTACTTAATGCTAATGCTTCTTGAAATGTTTGACATGCCATTTTGGTGTAATGGGTTGTTTGAAGTTTTTGAAGGCCATGAGGGTTTTAAATGTTGCTTGATTGTTGATTGTGTGTTTGAAGTTGCACAGATTCTTGTATTTTATTTATAATATACTAATAAGTCATGCCTGGGTTGATAGGTGACACTATACTCATCTTGCAACATGTTTCTAATGCTGAAACAGTTTGTTTGTAGAACATGTTCTCATCCTTGCAAACATACAGTTGTATGAAATAACTGAAGCTCAAGTATTTTTGTAAGTTGAGTGTAAGTGTCCGTCCGAAAGCAGGAAGTATGTGATGCCATCCCGTTGCATGTAATCTTAAAGACATTGATAAAGTTGTCACTTCATATCTGTTTCCAGCTGTGTGTTAGCAGTGCATCTGAATTGTAACCAGGTACCTTTCAAGTTATTACACGTTCATTCTGTGATAGACAGGAATGTTTTTTGCACGTGTCTACCACATATACTCAGACTGTGTATATGAGTCATGTCTTTCTTGTACATTTTATAAATCTGTTATTAGAATATCTACAGTTTTATGTTATATGTAGGGGTAATATTTTGAACACCCTCCATTTTATGTGCATATAGCAGTGCAGCTGTGGGTTAGAACCTGGTGCTTCTGGGCTGTTGCACAGTATCAACCGGTTAAAATTAGGTGGCGTTTAGGGATGTCATGTTGGTCCCATCATCTGGGTACAAGTGGTTTGGATGTATATGTACTTGTATAGGTTGAGGCATGGGAGAAGTCTGGAGATGTGGGTGTGCCAGTCAGATCCTGGAGGGACGAGGTGTTACAAGGAGGGAAGGGAGAAGTATGCCAGGGATAGATATGTCAGAGTGTGGAGGTTTGGTGCGCTTTTTGTGGTGTACTTGTGTGTTAGACAAGTGCACCACAGCATTGGTGAATTGTAACCAGTTGACACTGCACAACATCCTAGAAACACCACATCTTACTGTGCATCGTGACAAGAGCCTGTAATCTCATGCAGCTGTAGGTTGTCGTCATTAGTGTGACATTATATTAACTACCTTTGTGTAACTGTAGATGTACATGTAATATTAAGGAAAATGTTTTATATAGTACTAGCAATTAACAAATCTTCTGTCTGGGCATACCACCAATTACACTTAAACTGCTGGGAATACAGATTTTTGTTTCCTGGTACCTGGGAGATGGGCGAGGGTTTGGCACCCATCTTCAAATTTGGAGGCTACAGTTTATTTTCTGGGAATGTGGGATTTTAGAGCTTTCAAGTTAGTACGGAACTGGTGGCCATTCTTTCATTGGAGGGTAGCAGTGTGAGTGTTGTACATGTAGTGGCAGTTCTGGGCCATTTGCACTGTGCTGGGACACTTGCAGTAGTGTGGTGCATGGCCGATAAAACTTATATGCGTTGCTGAATATAAGTATTTGTTGTTGTGTTTGTTGCTTGCGCTGTTCATACATGTTGGTTTATAATATTATGATCAAAAGCACTGGCCATGGAGGGTGTCCAAGTTTGATATACATCTAAGGAGATCTTGAATGATCTCAGGATCAGGTGTCCTAATTCAGCCATTTTTTGTGTTCCCAACCTGTCCAGGCATACACTAAACAACTGTTTTAAAATGGACTGTGGTTGAGTCATTCCCCTGTTTCATAGCTTATCATTTGTAATCCATAAAACATGTACAGTTTTTTAAGATTTGAAGTTTTTTGGCAGTGAAAATTCATATTGTCTTCCAAGTTATAACTTGGCATTGCAGCCTGGTATGTGGGTATCAAAATTTTATATGAACACACTACCTCCATCTTCATGATTGATGTTCTGCAATGAACACAAAAGCTGCACAGTCCTCCACATCACTGACACCCAGCTGCCAGATCACAGCATGTTATCATAACCTAAAAGACTACAATGTGAACAAATAATTGTCATCTGAAGCATCACGAGTACAGAAGAATGTGGATCATAAAGTTATAGAAATAAGCTAGCATAAGGGATGTAGAATGTGAGGCAGTATTGAAGAGATAAGGCAAAGCATGTAGGTTTGTCTCACATCATTAAGTTGATCCATTACTGAAAACGTTGCTGGTTGACATTGCCCATTCTCAGCTTCACTTATTGTAGTAGCCTAGAGGTAAGAAAGACTGTTGGTTTTTGACTGTTTACATACAAGAACAACAGTATGTGTTGTGGTTTAGAACTACAATGCAATCTGTGAAGTTACAGATTTTGAAGGGGTAAAATGTCCTAATATTATTTTGCCTACACAGATGTTTCATTGAGAAATAAGGGTTTAGCTGTTGGTTATATTAGGTTGAAACTTTCATAAGATGATTGCAATTTTGGAAAACTGAGTTTCTCACAGCAGTGACTATGAAAATTTTTCTGGAATTTGACTCCATGTATCCTGGTAGAAGTATACCAGTGTTTTGGAGAAACCTGCTCCTTCGGTATAAATCTGTTCCTTCATGGCGATGATGGAGGCAGCAGGATCCTCCGAAATGTCATTTCACTTCTACTGGACCCCACAGTATCATATCCCAGAAGGCAGCAATTCAGTGTACGTCAGATGAATTTGATATAGCTATTGAGGTGTAGGCAGTAACTTGCTTCAGTTTCCACTCTTTGCCCTAGAAACAGTTTTATCATGTACATAGCATATACTTCTGTGTATCAGATAAAATGAACACTGTTGGGTTAATGATAAGAATCTGTGAAAATCACACTGTGACTTTTTGAGCAGTTACAGCTTTGAGGTGTGTGTTTTTCTGGGAAATAATGCTGTATGTCTGGGTATTTAGTTCCTGACATTTCTTCTTGCATTGTGGCATTATGATCCTTGAAGACCAGACCACTGTGTTGTCATGTAACATCAGGAACCCAAAACCTCCGATGCAGCAGTATGTCTTAGAAGAATCGATACCTCATCCATACTGCTGCAAATACTTTATAGAACTCACAGTGTTGACTATTTATATCTCTGTTGCTGTGGTGCTACATATGTGCCTTGTGTGGACTGGTTATATAGGCCTATTATGTATGTATTTTGCCAAACGGAATTTGATTGTCCAAATGTCAGTGTGAATCTGGTTTTAGGTTTGTCTGGAATTTGTTCCCTGCATGGAATGTCTGTAGTTCTGCAGTTTTAAATTCTTGTGGCAGTGGTATTCATGATGGTCTTCTGAGATGTGGCACTGCAGGTGTGTTGATAGGAAACAACATTTGGAGGAACGTGCTGCTTTCATGTTTAGGGTAGAAGAGTGACTATTCTGCTCTGAAAAGAGAGGCAGCAGGTTTCTTCAAATTGTACCAAACTCAACAGCATTCAGTCTCAGAAGACCATAATATTATGTTTAGATTTGGTTCACTGGAAGAGTTGTGTTTATGTTTAACTTATGCCATCTCAATGTCACTGTCTAAGTTGATAAACACATACATACATACATACATACATACATACATACATACATACATACATACATACATACATACATACATACATACATACATACATGAACACTTAATCATCTTGAAAACTAGTAACAGATCTTTGTACATATTTTTTCTTAACTCTAACCAGTTAAGAAAGAGTTAACACAAGTTGGGAGATAACAAAGTATGAAGTGTATCCTTAGTGCCTAGGTTTGGAACATGATGGCTGATATGGCTATGTTTTCCTCTCTGTCCACTAAATGACTTCTTGGAGTGATGTTTACTTCATGGGGGCAGTTTACATTTTTGTCTTTAGTATGAAATTTGGTGTACCAAAATTTTTTGCTCCATCAAACAGTTTGGTATATCAAGAATGTTAAAAGGTTTAAAATATTAGTGTTTCTGAACAGCTTTCATTTGAGATTTGGAACATACAGTCACAAACATTACAGTCCCATAATTTGAAATTCATTCTGTTTGTTTTGATTCAACATTGAATCACTCGTTCCTTGAACTTGGACTTCAGTACAGTTAAGCAGCACTGATCCAGAGTTTCAGCTGAATATTGTACTGACAATTGTCTAGGGGTTTAATGTGCTCATAAGTGTTTGTGCGAGTGTAAAGCTGGAAGCTCGTGCTGTATGCAGATCTGGAACATGTGATCATTCTTGTGTGGCTTGTTTTCATTCTTGGCTATAAGATAAAGAAGTGATTATTTTTATATATTATCAGAGGGAGTCTATTTTCAGAAGTTAATATTTGACATTTAGAATATCCAAAATTAATAAACATATTAATTGATATTTATGTGTTCACTAGTTCCGTGTATGTACAGTGTGTTGCATTGAATAATGTTCTGTATGTTGCCTTATTACTGGTTTGACTGTCCCCTCTGTATTTTGTTTTCTTTTGTGAAGAGTTTGTCTAGGTACGTTTGACATGACCCATAGCACAATGACACTCTCTTTTAATATCATTTTGTGTTCATCATGTAGTTCATGATCAACTCAAAGGGAAGAGATTCAGAAGCAAGCTGGTACTCTGTAAGTCAGCTTCTTTTATTTTTTTGTACTTATTTTGCAACAGTCTATGTGCTTGTGTGGGCTATTTTCTTATTTTGATTGGGGCACAATTTTTTTTTTTTACCAATCCTACAGATGTTTTGCACGTCTTAGTAGCTTGAAAGTTTATACTGTCATTTGATGGGCTTAGTGGATATGAAGAGGGAAAGTTGTTAGCTAGATTGACTATGGCTGTATTCAGACTAGTTCAAATGAGTGCATATTTAAAGGATGAAGGATTATATTGAGTTTTTAATGTTGAGGACAAGTGCCTGTCCACCTGATATCTGCTCTGGGTTGTAAGACTCTCAAGTCAAAACAATTTGTCAGATCCGAATCAGACATTTTAAATTGTAACAAGAGTTAATGTTATTTATGACAAGATTTAACATGATTTGTAACAAGAATTAACTTGATTTGTCTGTTTCTGGTTAATGCAAGTGTGAATCTTCCATCCAGAGTCTTTCCAGAATTTGAAATGATGTAGCATCTGCGTGGATTTCATGCTTCATTGTAGGTTCCACCATCAGAGAAAAATCACTCCGTGGCCTGAAGCTAATTAGGTTAAAGTGACAATGATTGTTGCCCTATATGCTGCAAATATCACTCGTGATACAACAGTTTTTCGTAACCCACACAATTCATCAAATTTAAATTCCTGAATTATTAGTTGTGTTTCAAACATACCTTCTGTCAAGATTATGTACCTACAAAAAAATTGCTTCTTGACATACTTTTGTAAACATAACATGCTTATGTGTTGGTCTGCTAAGGATCTGTCAAGCTTTTTCTGTCTCCTGTAAAATCGTGTATTGGTGGGTTACAACAGGTTGCTGTTTCGTGAACAACATAGAGGCACTATGGTATGGGGTAAATTTGATGTACAAGCACAGTCAGCTCATCCAGCATGTGTTATTGTCTGTACCATATTATTACTTTGAAGTGTGATTGTGCTATGTATTTTTAATAATTCTTTAATGTTTAATATTCCAAAGATCTGTTGTTTATATCTTGTATAGTGAAGTTTTAATTTTAACAAGAAGTATTACAAATCTTAACTGTTACAGGTGAATGTATATTTTTAATAGTTTTATATAACTTAACTCTAATTGAAATTGTGTATTCACGTACCAATAAATAAATTGCTATCTGTGGAATATGTGTTTGCTTTTGTTTGACGTCCTTCCTTGCAAAGCTTTGTGGTGTATGTACAGCTGTGCAGTATTCCTGTCATTTCTTATCTGCTGTAATCCATTGGGCAGTGCCTTACTCATGGTGACACTTACAGAAAAATACTGGAAAGATTCCGACTTAAGTTCAGATGAAGATGGACTTCCTGTTTCACGGAATCCTGGGAGAAGTGTGAATGCAACATCTCCTCCTCCCCCTCCACCCCCACCTACAGCAAGTGCACCTGCATCACCTGTAAATTTGCGATCACGGGCTGGAACCTTGCTGCCCAGAGGTAGGTAAACCTCTCATACCCTGAACACATTTGGCATATTTTCACTTATAAGATCAGTTTGTTAATGTGGGCACATAATTACTGACTATGTGTCAGGGTCCTAAGATGTTTGATCTGGTACACGTTTTTAAACATCTGCTTTGTTTTTTTGGCTGCCGTTTGCATTGAAAGACTGTAAATTGAAAATTGTTTAACCTTTAAGAACCGTGCGTCCTATATATAGGACGGGCATACCGCTACCCTCCAAATGTTGCATTTTATATATTTTTTCAACAAGTATAAGTACTGAGTATTTTAAACATGCTGCACACTCTCCGTTTTTCTCTTCAAAATGCCGTTTATTTCATAATGCTACCTTTTTTGGTTCATGTATTATTCACATTTTACATACAGGTGTGCTAAAA
>Ga0268261_10002272_pt1 | contig 13722 bp, 9 predicted proteins | sample TergutNc150P1_FD_190353 | JGI IMG/M metagenome (GOLD analysis project Ga0268261, IMG submission 190353) | Nasutitermes corniger P1 segment gut microbial community from laboratory colony in Florida, USA - Nc150 P1 (SPAdes) (version 2) | ecosystem: Host-associated > Arthropoda: Insects > Digestive... | reverse complement strand
ACGGGGTGACGTAGTTGGTTGAGGCACTGCGCTACAACCCGGAAGTTAGCTGTTTCGATTGCCGATTATGTCACTGGAATTTTTCATTGACATAATCCTTTCAGCCACACTATGGCACTGGGGTTGACTCAGCCCCTAACACAAATGAGTACCAGGAATATTTCATGGGGTAAAGACGGCCGGTGTATGGGGCTGGCAACCTTACCACCTTCATCTGGCGATTGTCTTGAAATCTGAGAGCCTCAACCTCCTGGAACCCTCAGGGCTTGTCCAGGCCTGTAATGGGAGTGCTTTACCTTTACTTATAGTGTACATTCTTGATCAATCATAAAATTAAAATGAACTACTTACACTGCTGTGGGAACTGTCCAACAGCCTTTAATGTTTCTCTAGCATGTTTTGGCCCTTTTTCTGTATTGTGACGTAGGAATGTCGCTGTTACAACCGCAAAAAATGTATAGTTGCATTTCCTAAAGTGAAGGTACAGATTTTAACTATTATATTCAAACTCACTACCCTGGGACCAGTCCAGATATGAATGCGAACGTCGCGATCATCCATTTGTGATAAAACTTTGGCCATGCCGCAAATATCCCTAGCATGTCCTAAAAGGGCCAATTTCAGGATATCTCCTTCACGTGTAAATAAGTATCGAGTTGTAATGTGATGCAAATAAACTGTGAGGACTTGCGTTGGATTTCTGGCTTCAGATCGTTTACAGTGGTACCCGATGTAGAACTTATCGTTCTGACACCATAACTTTATTTTAAACCTTGAGATTCAAATACGTAAATATATAAGTACATCTGGTTTTGAAGGTGTTTGAGAACAGACTGCTTAGGATAATATTTGCACGCAACGGATGAAGTATAACGGGATTAATGCCATGAAGTCTCCAAGTTCAGGCGTCCGTAACGTTAAAGATCCTAGACTGGTGTAAGTCGAAAGAGTGCGCCAAGTCGTGTGCGCGTAAATCAGTGTGTTTGTGCAATCGGAGTGGTGGGGGTGCCAGTATTTGTCTGCTTACGTAGCAACTGCAATCATGTGACTGAGGTAGGAGAACCGTAAAGTTTGTGAGATTTGCGCCGAAGGTTTTCTTACAAAATGACGGGGACTTTTTGGATGTAATCCTGCTATAACAGGCGAACATTCCATAATGACTACAGTGACTTTGTTAATTGTTTTCTTTACTTAATACCATCAGAGTGATTGAATAAAGGAGTCTACTGAAAAGTCATGCGTCACGTAAAAGGGAATAACTGGGAAGATAATGTTTAAATGAATAGTAGTTCTACTGAAATATTTTTTGAATATTGGAGCTGGTGTAGAATGATATCCGGTGAAGCTGTTGTGAACACAGTAATGAATCTTCAGGTTTTGAATACCCAGAAATTACTTAAATAGACCCAGTAACACGGCGTATTATTATTGTTGTTATTATTATTGTGCTGTTGTCATCGCCATCATCTCCATAATCAACAATGATCATTTGCGAAAGAAAAACTATCGAATGTTTTGGAATTGAGTAGTACGTCCGTCTTGCTGCGCTAATGTTATCGCTAGCCTCATTGTTATTTGTGATTGTTGTCTTACAGTGCAGACAACGCTGTGTGTAAACAGCAATGTAAGAACAGTCGTGAACTGATGACGAACGGACAGTTAGGCATCTAGTTTGGGTCCACGCGTGTGCCTTGATTTACAGGCGAAGAAAGAATGTCTGTGCAATAAACATGACAAATTGCCGACATCTTTAAGCTGATAGAGACAACCACTCATGATTTTGGGAGGGGGGGGCGTCGCGATGTCAAGTCGACACGTCCTGATTGTGTATCAGAGGGAGACGACAGTACAAATAATCGTCTAAGGAAGGTCTGTGTGTGTGGAGGAGCTGACCCGTGTAGTAGGTCAAAATGTTTCACTGGGGTCGTCTGTCCGTCATCTGGTAGTTACAGCTAGTGCCGTGAAGGGGATGCGTTTTAAATGTTTCGAAAGACCAAGTCTTACCAAAGGAAAGGCGATTTATTGTATACGGACATCGTTTTTGTTAAACTGATTTAATTGTGTGCATTTTTGTGTTTTGAAATGGGAGTTTCGAGTTCGGCAGTGCAACTGGTTGCAGTATCGCTTCACGTTTCACTGTTGTAGAATCTGGAACTCACTACCGAGTTTCCGTTATTCTTGTGTGTATTTCAGATTTCACACCTTTTACACCACCAGACTAGCCCGCATGTACGTACTAAAGTTTATAACATTTTTACATGCCGACATTGTAATGCTAGGCTTACAGTTTTATATTTCCTACGTCATATGTTAGATCCGTAGACTGCTGTTCGTCTGGTCCTGCGTTTCCAAAGACCGCGGAGCTCAATGCAGTAAGTGACTGAGATAATTCCTAGCTACGGTATTAAATTTATTTATTTAAATATATATATATACATATTTATTTATTCATTATCCTCCATTAATTTTACTGGAGGTAAGAAGAATTCTGAACTGATATATGAAAACTATTCTTCAAATGTATTATTCTCTAAACTTATTTTTACATATAAATTCGGTTTGTTATTATGAGTCAAAATACTTGAACTTTGATTTAGAACATAGGGTGTGTTAGGCTTCTTAAAATACCGTCTTGCATTCTTTTGCTGTCACATGAGCAGGTATTCTTACTTAGTCGTAGTTTTCTCTGCAGTTTTTCTAATTCAGCTTCTCCACTAGTGTCTAATATCGTTTCTGCCTTTTTCTTTTCGCCATTCATATTTTTGTCTGATAATTTTTCATCGTCAGCCTTCGTCATAAATTGATGCTCATCGGTCAACGCAAATATCTTTTGATTTTCTTGGACTTCACAAAGTCAAGATGAAAAACAATCACGTTCGTTCAGACCAGTCCGAATACGAAATTAAATAGACAGATATTTATTTTGATTTTGTGGGGTGTCACGCAAAGTGGGTGCTGCAATCAACCGATAAGCATCAAGTCTTTGTGCAAAGTAAGAGTGCAGGTTGTCAGTGTGAAAGTTAACAGAACCCAATTCAAATAAACTAGCCAAGTAAGTGCAACAGTTTCACAAATTTACTACTTTACGTTTATGTGTCGCTCAAAATGTTTCGGGCGCCTGCACGCCCATCATCAGGATCTTACAACTGCATTAACAGCCTCTGGTTTTACCGCTGGAGCGTTGGTGGTAGCAGCGTTGTTGGTCATGATCTGGCCGGTTATAACCGATTTCAGTCTGCGGGTTTATTACCTTGTGTACCTTGTGTAATTGTCACTGTCCCCAATTCGAAACACACAAATCCATTACATACACTCCCATCAAGGTTCGTCCTAATGGCGTCCCCCAGTCCATGTCTCGATCTTCTTACATATCCTCTCCCATTCAGTGTTTCCTACCACCTAAACATAATATGCAGTCCTGTCCGCTCCCATGCATGCTGCAGGCTCCGCCAGTCTTATCCTTGTTCTGATAATCTTAACATATTTGGCGAGAAGTACAAGCTGTAATGCTCCTTTTCGTACAGTCTTGTGCAATCTCCTGTCGTTGCCTCTAACTTAGTTCCAAGTCTTCCGATACTGAACTGCGGTTCGTTCCGTCAGAAAGGAGAGGGTTGCGGCAGCGGTAGGTTTTAAGGTCACTTGAACTTCCGACTGGGTGTCGCTCAACCCACATATTAAAATATTGGTGCTTTAGGAGAGGCAGGCGGAATACGCCGTGACCTAAGTTTTTAGCAGTGTTTCGATGTGGAGCAAGTGCTTGTACCGTTGCCTATTGTTTGTGTGTGTATGTGTGTCTGCGGGTTGATGAGGCACATGTGGGTGGCCCCGTGGTGCACTGAGCTATCGTCCGTCAACATCACGTGCATAGTTCAGATAAGTGTGCAGGGGACGGTTTTTGTCTCTTGTATTCAGTGTCTGAGACCACTGAACTCTTCGATGTAATACAGGCCTAAGTAACTGACTGCTGGCTTCAGGAAGTTGGAGTGGGTCATGGGGACTGGATGGAGTTGGCTCAGGATAGGGACAGGTGGCGGGCACTTGTGGGTACGGTGAGGGACTTGCGGGTTTCATAAATGCGGGGAATTTCTTGACTAGCTGCAAAGTTTACTGGTTAGCTTCTCAAGAAGGATTCTGCTCCATGGAGTAAGTAAGTAAGTAACTGACTGCTGTGCCGAACGTCGATCAGCTGTCTGACAAATCGTCTATCGATCATCGGTCAGCGACCTGTATAACCGACTCTTCAATAAATCGATTGTTCGATTCCTAGACGTATTAGCTGACTGAAAGACCACGTCGCCTCTTCGCTGACTAAATGACAGATTTGTGACGTAGGCCGTCACATGCTTATGACCGGTAACCTACGTACAACCTGCCATGAAGGCGCAGAGGGGTGTAGAGTTATAACTCTACTGTTTCTTTAACCTCTGCGCTAGATAGGTAATTAACGCCACGCCCCGGCCGCTGTACCCCCGGGAATGACTCGATACTCATTGCACAGGAGGCTGTGCGGGCCCCGGGGCCGGTGCGGAAAATCTTGCCTGCTACGGGGAATTCCGATGACACAATGAACCTTTGTCGAGTAAGTTGCAAAGTGTCCACTGGACTGAACAACAGCGGTGTGAACCGTTAGGCGTCTACTGGCAGTTATCCTGACAATTTTTATTTAATTAGAATAGTTATTTGTGTAATTAAACTTTGACCTGGACAAGCTTGATATAATTTGGTAAGTCCAGTTTGCATGGAAGTTCGTGAAGTTAAACAGAAGCATGAGCAAGTAATTGCATGGCACATTAGGAAGAGCAGCATTGGGGAGGCGTGTTGCGGTCTGAAGTACGCGCAGTTTGTGTTGTCCCAGCGCACCCCCTTTTGCATATCTCGTAGGTGTGTATGTTCGTTTATGACACAGCACTAAAAACTCACTAAAAACTGCCCTACAGTGCGTTGCGAAATATTGGCCTCTGCCATATAGAAAAATATTTCGAATGGAATCTGTACAATTACACGCCGGCGTGTCGTTTAATTATAATTGTTTCGACTTTTGTAATGAATGTTTTAAAGTATGTTTAAACTTGTTGTACATTTGTAATAGTATTATTGGACGAATGCGACAGACAAGTAGAATTGCCCAGCCAATTGCAATCCAGGCACCCTTCCCTTCCCCTCCCCTCCCCCCTGTCCGAATATAAATTTTTATTGAAGTCTGTTTTATACGTTAGGAGCTGATAAATGGTGATCGTCGCAGTCCATGGGTTGTCATATTGTGGAGGTACGGGCTTCAAATCTCGGCCTGGAAGCATGATATCGTGACTCAGACTTGTGGTCTGTCTCAGTTCTCCAAATCAGGTTCTAAAGACAGGATATCAGACTGGCCGAAGAGCGAGTTCTTACAAAGAGGGTTGTATGTGTGAGGTCTTGCTTTTAAATTTCGGCCCGCAGAACGACTATCGTCTCTGACGTTTCTGGAGATTTTCCTTTGTTATTAGAGAAAATGCCGGGTTTGTAGCTCAAATTGAGATGCCGCGTTAAATCAACCAAAGCGAAGAGACCAAATAAGTAACTGCTAACTCTCATTAGTGGGCCGGGTAACTCAGTCGGTATAGCGACTGGCTACGGGTTGGACGGTCCAGGGATCGAATCCCGATGGGGCGAGATTTTTCGCACCTCTCCAGACCGTTCCTGTGGCCCACCCAGCCTCCTGTACAATGGGTACCGCGTCTTTCCCGGGGGTAAAGAGCGGTCGGAGGGTGACGCTAGCCCCTCACCCCCTTCTAGTGCCGTGGTCATGAAAAGAATAGAGCTATACCTCTACTCCCCCTATGGGCCGTACGGCCTGTACAGAGCTTCAGTGCCTGTACAAGGGTGCACTTACTTTAACCCTCATTATGTATCTATTTGTTCACTTTGTGCTGCGATATACAGTCACAGAGCTGTAGGCATATGAAGATAAGTCCTTAGCGTCAGATACAGGATACAGTTTACTCTCTTACTGAAGACCATTGTTGACAGTAAGTAAAATGCATCCATGAACAGACACAAACACAGACGGTTGGTAACTTAGGCTTCTGCTCTGGCATTTGGTGTCCTTCAGGCCTTTTAAGCAAGACCAGGACAAGGCATGTCAGTGACCCTGTTCAATTTGTTCCGGGCGTCCCTTGTGGCACATAGTCCGGGGCCCAGGCACGCGTCAAAATGATGGCCCTCTTCATTAGCCGCGCCCCCGGCTGCCAGAGCCGGGATCTGGCAGTCGGCAGCGCACTGAATGACTTCGTGTCCAGCCTAACATTAGGCTGCGTGGAATTAATAAATTTTCGTCAATGTACTTTATCAAAACAGTACTAATATTTGCCCATGTAGTCCTTTCTCTATCATCCCTTTCTTTTTTCATTTATCAACGTGATTCTCTTTTGGCATCTTTCTTTTTCTGTATTTCCCTTCCTATTCATTTCCTTATTCTTTAACATAGCGCTTCAGTTTCGTCCATCATCAATAACAATTGCTTTGAATTCAATTACTTATTTTTTTGTCTCTCTTAATTTTTAGTCTCTGTTTTGTGTCTTGCCCTCTCTTTCTTGTTAAGTTTTGCCGTTTCTTATAATCTTTGTTCAGATTTATCTCCGTCGTGTTGTGTCTTCCTTCAGTATTATTTTGTCTTCGTGTTATTTTCTTTTTGCCTTATTCCCTTTTGCCTTTGTTACTGTTTAATTTCGTCCAGCATATTTGTCTTTGTTTCGATGCCACGTAAGAGTCAGCAAACTTTTTATGGCCACTTACAATATGGAGTTTGTTAAAATAAACATAAACAAATTAGCTGAAGAAGTGTTTTTTCCTCTCTTTGTTTCGGTCTGTTACCTTATGACGTTTCGTCGACACTGTACCAACTGAATTTGTATGCTTGTGGCATATTAGAGTTTACTGTCTCTGAATTTAGCTGCTGCAATTGTAAAAAGATATGAGGAGCCACAGCTTTGATTGCAGCCAGGTATCTTGGCGCAGATACTAAATCAGGACCTCTCAAATGTCACTGCACTACGACTTTGGCCAACCGTATTCTATAGAGTAGTTCTTATTTTCGGCGAGTCTGCTGTTTTCGTTTGCTTATATAACATGGAAAGGTAGCAGCACTCTGGCTGTTTGTTCCAGAAAGGTTTGTACACTGGAAGCAGAAGGCAGTGACTCAGAAAACAGTATATGGAGGGAGGAAGTCCGTGGTGGTGTGTCCATTGTGCCACGTGTCATGGCGGATAAAAGCCATGATGTATGGTCCGTGTCGGGTGATGACAAAGAAAAGAGATACGAAGATGTGTGGCAATGAATATGTAGAGGAGAGGTTGAATATGCATAGTCATATATAGAAGAAATTGGTGTATCATATATTGCAGAAACTCTAATATCCTTTCTGCGTTTGGTGTCCTCCAACCAAAATACTGTCATTCAGAATGTTTATTATTATGTAAAGACTTTATTTCTACGTGGGTATGAACGTTACGAAACGCACTTGAGAGAGGGATATACGTACATTGTCGGTGGGCAGAGAGAAAGAATGCTGTTGCTTTTGCTTAATTATAAAGTGTACAGATTCATTAGCTTTGCATTGCCACGTATGTACCCACGTCACTGTGTAACAAACTTACACTATTAAATAACACTACAGCAATCAGAACACAACTGCAATAGTGTACACATAAAAATGTGGACCTCTAAATTTTTGGACCTCAGGATGACATCATACAGTCAAGTGACAAAAAGTCTAACGTACAAGTACGTGAGTCTATTGTTAGTGATAGAAATTATATTGCATATATCAACATTTGGTACTCTTAGGTTACATTTATAATGTGTCATTAAATAATATGGTTATTTTTCCCATGAGTAAGTCGACAGACTCTAACAAGGGAATGAGTATGTGAAGGTTCAAACTTGTGTAATGAAATAATGTATTGTCGTGTACAGGGTGTTCATAGTTTCAGTTTATAAATTGTTGATGGTATGTATCTGCCTGATAGTTGTCAAAACGTGTATCGGTGCGTAGATTTGTCAGCATATGTGAAGTTTTTAATGATGATTGTTCTGTTATTTATGGACATTAGTTTGAAGTTTCCTCTAAGTGGCCAAGAGTGTTCATTTCGTTACCCACATTAATTTTAACCCTTTAAAGTGTAAGATGAACCTGATATATATACATTTAGATATTACCGCGCAGCAAACACACTCCTCGGTTGTAACAAGCCAGGCAGTGTACGTAAAACGTAATATTGAGGCGCGTTTGTGCAACCGTTGTTGCCGGTGAAAAGAAATAGGTATTACATATTCTGAGTGTGTGTTTAGCCTTAGGTATCCAGCATGCAGTGCGCATACGCCGTATTGTCATCTGTGGCCTGTTCAGCTGTACCACACTTTCCCACCTTATCTCATAAACGGCACGGTCTTCGGGATAAAAAGCCATTGAAAATAAAATGTGTTTCGTTTTTCACTACAATTTTGTCTGGAACAGTTCTCATTCTAAGAAGAACTGAGCGTGATATGATTAAAATGTATATTGGTCTGCATGTAAATTACCAGTTATTGTTGTCAGATTTTAATTAAACTTGAATTTTCTCGACAGATTTTCGAAAAATACTGAAATATAAAACTTCACAACAGTTCTTTCAGTGAGAGCCAATTTTTTTTATGTGGAGTGGCGGACAGACGTACATGACGAAGCTAATAGTCGCATTTCGTAACTTTGCAAATGTGCCTAAAAACCAATCAGTTAAATCTGTATGGGGAAATTATGGTTGGTTGTTCTCAGATCCGTACAAAATACAAAATGCTGTTTTGGGGTTATGGGGTTACAAGTTTGAAGTTATGTGATGAGAGTTTGCTTTAAGTGCACACAGTAGTGGTGTGAATCTGGAAAGTCGTCTCAGCAGTTAAAAGAGACTAAACAACGCATTTGCAAGTTATACGTATCAACATGGCCTGTCGCAGTTCTGCACGTTACAAAAGTAACATGAACGCAAGAGCCCTGCCTTTCGAAACTACCGACCTGCAAGATTGATCAAAATTATGCCCCAGCGTTTTAGTCGAAGCTCCAAGGAAAGGCACATACCGCACATCGGTTAAAATGGTCACAGGGTTCATGTTCAAGGATTTGGTCACTGATTATTGCCAAAACTGTGCGTAACATAAATACACCGATTAGACAAAAGTCAAAGGTGTAGTAAAATTATGATTCGTGGAGTGAGGTATTGTGGGTTATGAGATGCTTTCGTCTGGTACGTTGATGATAGCATTTCCGAGGGACCTACTGCCTTGATCCACAACAGTGGTTTCTTTAGTTGTGCAGTTTCTACACTCCATTCCATTTTTTCTTCATAAGGTACAAATTTTCTACTTAGTTTTCTATTCTCGAACATCCCCTATCCAACTTACTTTCTGCAAATGGGGAACCCCGGGTTTCACGCCGGACAAAACAAAGAGGTATCAAGATAGGTAACATTACATTGTAGCGCGTTCACCTAATGTTTATACCTCCTCAACTATCCCAACAGCCCGGTACCATTGCTGTGGAAAAGAACGCTTTTATGGCGGTTTAATTTTGCCGGTTATAATACAGAGAACTTTAGGTCTTCATGTAGTGCCCAATATTTCTGCCCGATTTAGACCAAATTTGGAATTCCTCAACATATTTTCATAGAAGTCCCCAGTAAGAAATGTCACAGAAATCTGTTAAATGGTAACCGCACACTGATACATGAGGGTATACGGACGCACGGTCGGACGTGACGAATCTAATAGGTTCTCCGCTCGACTAAAATTGTTAGTTTTGTTACACCTATTATTATTATTATTATTATTATTATTATTATTATGCGTGCATACTTTAATTTTTCGGCTTTAGATTTAACACTTTAATGTGAAATACGCTGAATATCTGTGGTTCGAAAATTCTGACGCTTTGTTTCCAGGAACAGAAATCCGTGCGTTGTGATGTTTGGCCCTGACTGAACACGAACACAGGGCACTAGGATCGGTCAGTTTACATGTTGACAGCGTATAGATTTATAACACCGATCTGTTATCTGACTGTTTGCATGACCTTCGGCACTGTTGTCAGTGTCTTCCCGGGATTACAGCACGACTAAACACACAGACCTTCTCCACGCAGCCACTGGAACAAAGAGACATGCAGTATGATCAGGATATACAAGAAATAGATGCACCATAAAAGAGATCATGGACCACACAGTCACAGGGAAGTTAGTCACCTCTCCACACGGTCAGCTTACAACCGAGATCATTCATCATTATCACCAACAGTGTTGTCAGTCACGACATCTGTGAACATAGTCACAATGCGATATATAAACAATTGACCTATTGCATAGCAATAAAGTGTCTGGTCTTTATATAAATTATACAGAGGGAGAAAAACAATCATTAATCTTTAAGAATTGCCTGCGTGTCACTGGCAAGAAGGTTCTGAGCGCTATTGAGATATTGTTAATGTGACAATTATGTTAATTACGACCCGCTAGTTGAGGGTGCATTCTATTGTTATACATTTCTTTTCTTTGTACGAGTGTTCGTTTATTATGTGTGTGTGTGTGTGTGCCCATAATATAAGATACTCTATTATATGCGTTACCATATTTCTTTCCTTTCATATATCCGTTTTTTTACAATAAGACATGTCTTAAAAATCAAACTTATGGTCATGTCATATGTACTACCTTTAGTTAAACGTTTGCTTTATTTTATTTATATCAGATCCGTCGCTGAACTTATGATCGGGGAGTGTCCAATGGCACGCGTCTTGAGAGTGGCACAGTGATTGCAAGTGATATGAACATTGATGCTTGATGTCTACAAACCTCGAAGCAGTACGACGGGATCAGTTCGCTATATTCAGTATGGGCGTTACTAGAGGGTCTTTCTTCTATATTGCTATCATTTGCATTTGCCAAAAAAACGTTCTGGTGAAGGGAAGGCAAAGGAGAAAAAAAGATAAAATAAGAGAGTTACTCCTGTACTGGATGGATAAATATGTGCATGTGTTCGGTTTACATACTGGTAACTGCATAATACTAACTCTGCAGTAGTGCAGTTTGTTTAGTGAGCTGTAATGCTGGCAGAAAATGAAGGGGTGTGAACGAGATATAATAGTCTATATTTACCCCTGTCCGGGAAAAAGGATACTTAGGGTTGGTATGGGGACGGGTGAATATTAAAAGAAGAGACGATGGGGTGACATAACGAGAGGGCATTAACTTTAGAGGGGAGGAGGGGGTTTAGGTGACAGAATCGGAAATCGTGAAAGCACATTAAGGTTTGGTACAGAGAGGGTAGAATAGAGGGATGCAGGAAAAAAGAATTATAATAAAAGCAAGGTGTGGGAGCGTGATAGACGTGGTTAATTCGATCCCAAATTAGGGGAAAGATGGACAGTCATTGCTGCAGACTCTATGATCCTAATTTCCCCCAAATGAGCTGTGCAGTTTCTAATTGGTGCTCTAATCACTGGCCAGGAAATGAAAGATTGATTTTAGTTACCCAGAGAGCATGGAATGGGCGATTCGCCGAATACACGCGCCTTAGTTTTTCTTCGATCTGCGATAGATGGATGACAGCTTCCCCCTTTCTGATTTGAACGCTTACAGTAGCGGTTCTTTTGTCGTTTGGTTCTACTTGTCCTTCCCGCAATTTCATTAGGTTCATTACTAACAATATAATGACGGTTCCTTCTTTGTCATTCAGAGTTTGTTTCCCCGGCGTTTTGGAATTTAATTCTGTCTTTGTCCGCATGTTATCCTAATGACCCACATTAAATTTAATTCACACCAAGAGGCAAATATTATGATCCGATTAAATTTCCTGGTTCGAGTCCTGGACCTGATCTCTAGAGGTAGTGGAGAATACTGGAGTACGTGGTGCACCTTGTATGGACACTAGCATTACCGGTATAACGGGTGGGTATTTAAGGCTTGACCGTTTCTCTTAGCAATATCTGCCCAAGGCCTCCGATGCCGGCTGGCAATCAGGACAAAATACGCCTGAAGAATAGGCTGCGGAGGCAGTGGCAGGTCATCAGGGACCCCACTTTGAGAGTCGAATTCAACCGCCTGCAGAGGTCAGTGCAGTGCGTGAATTCCTATCCTCACCGCTGCAAACCAATGTAGTGACCCGGGAGTTGTCGACCCACCGATGCCACCAATTGTAGTGCCTGGGTAGGAGTGGGAACGCTCGCCGCCTCTCCTGACACAAGCACTGGGGTTAAACCTACGGGTCAAAGGAATGGTAATACGTCGCTGCCACCAGCCAAGCGAACCTGGCGAGAGTCGAACCGGCGACCGTAGGAAGGGTAGTGAAAACACGACAAATCGTAGTAGTAAAGATATAATCTATATAAGGTGACTAGAAGTGAATATATATAAAACACTAACAGATTAGAACTGATACGACAGCTGTCGCACATCTGTATAGTCACGCGGAAAGGGGGGTTGAATTTAGAAGAGTAATTTAGACGTGTAAGTTAAACTCGTGGACCTGGCAGATGTCTCACCCTGACTTACCTCCAAACAGAGTAAGACTTACGAAGAGTACATTCATCGTCGTGCTGTCTGCTGGCGTAACTTCGTGGAGCGCTGCCGTCGGATTTATGGTGAACCAAGATAAGAAGAATGACACCAAAGCCTGAGTCACGATGTAGCCTATACTAATGGCCTTAGGCCGGAAGGATGGTTCAGGCCGGAATGATTTTCGAGTAATTACTCGCCAGAATTTATAATGGAGAAAGTGCTGAGACTTGCATTCTTTGAGTGTATAAAAGAAATAACCTTTGTTGTAGCGCCGCCGTGGAACAACCTTGGAAATGTGACAGATTGTCAGACATGTGCTGATTCGGCATGTTACCAAATGGTTATGAAATATGTGAAGGTTAAAACTAATGAACACATGAAATGACGCAAGTGTTTCCATGGTCATTACATCAGTGACCCGCCTCCTCAACGAGCGGAGGAACGACCAGTGGAGCCCCACACTCGAATCCCTCGATCCCGAAGACCTGTCGCTGTGGAGGATGGCCAAGCGAGTGACGAGATTTTCTACTCCGTCTCCCCCTGTTAACTCCGGGGGGAATCGCTCTCTCAGACTCTGAGAAAGCCGAAGCCCTTGCTGACACTCTGGAGACTCAGTTTCAGTCGGTGTCCGAACCTTCGGTCACCGCAATTATTGAGATTGTTGAGGTGGCGCTGAGGTCGTACTTTCAGACGCCTGCCAACGAACCCAAGTTAACCAACCCTGACGAGGTTCACGAAGCCATCAGGGGTCTCAAGGTCGGCAAGGTTACTGGCCCAAACGGTATACCGAACACAACCTTCAAGCATCTTCCCCAGCGAGCGGTATCCCCCCTGGTCAGGATCTTCAACGCAATTCTACTCACCCATCACTTCCCTTCCCTGTGGAAGCACGCTTGGGTGACCTCTATCCTTAAACCGGGAAAGGATCGGGCACTACCATCATCCTATTGACCCATTAGTCTGTTGGACTCAAATGGTAAGCTATTTGAAAAGATTCTACTAGCTAGGATCTTACATGAGGTAAGCGAGCGCGGTCTAATGCGAGACGAGCAGTTTGGGTTCATACCCAGGCATAGCACGTCCTTGCAGCTGGCCCGCCTCGTTGAAAGAATAACCAGGAACTTCGGTGAAAAGAGGCTAACAGGCGCAGTTTTCCTCGACGTGG
>Ga0268261_10002271_pt1 | contig 13722 bp, 7 predicted proteins | sample TergutNc150P1_FD_190353 | JGI IMG/M metagenome (GOLD analysis project Ga0268261, IMG submission 190353) | Nasutitermes corniger P1 segment gut microbial community from laboratory colony in Florida, USA - Nc150 P1 (SPAdes) (version 2) | ecosystem: Host-associated > Arthropoda: Insects > Digestive... | reverse complement strand
TGTGATCTAGAAACATCAAGAATAGGTGCTCCATATATATATGACATTAGCAGCCTAAGGGTTAATGATTTAACCCTTATCCTGCTAACGTGGAGAAAATGGTAAGCTCCTAATAATGCCAGCAAATAGCAGATGGGATTTAATTCAGGGTTTTAAGGGTTAACATCACACCAATTTGTGCATATTTTAATCCCAAGGAACCCTCTATTTCTGTTTTAGCTTGAAATGTTAATATCATTTTAAATTTTGTACAATTTTTATTCACATGCATAATACTGAGAACTCTGCAACAGAAACTATCCAGATTTTATCACATAACTGCATTTAGGTAATCCAGAGCCAGAAAAAGTGCTTTTCTTGATCAGTCACTTTGTGGGATAAAATCCATTGAGAAGGAATAGTAATTTGAGAGGATAAAGTTGATCTCAAGCATATAGCAGCTACATTACCTTGATTCACTGCAGTATGTCTCTTGTGAACTACCATCTTCATCCCCTTCTTCAGTATCCTGGCATTCAATCCTTTCACTGTCACTACATCCCTTTGCTGCTTCTTTAACCTGTGCCACTGGCACCTCCTCTGCATCTCTAAATATAAGTGGAGGCTCCAGCATTGCAATGTTCACGCATTCAGTGTTCTGGCTGCCATTAGTATCACTCACTTTTTTAACTTGTATCTCTGATACACTGACAGGCCCCTGCTGTTCTGTAGTATTGGTATTTCCAGGATTTTGTTCCTGAATGTCAGTATTGCTTCCTGCTTCATCAATAACCTGTGTCACAGGTAAGTCTTCTGCCTGACCCAGAGGCAAGACAGGAGTTTCTGGAAATTCATCTAATGACTTCATCAATGTACTTGGAATATTCCCGTCACGTGGATGTTCGGGAATGTGAAACCCTGCTACATCATCACTGATTGTAGAATCAACTTCTTTCTTTGTAACAGATCTTGATTCATCAAATTTTACTTGTAAATCCTTTCCAGTGGATTCCTCGCACTGAAACAGTGAAGATTCAACTGCTTCAATTTCCTTACTCTCAAAAACATTCTCTACAACTTTTGTTAGCTCATCTTTTGAAATGGATGATTGCACTGTGGTTACCTCACCCTCTGGAGTAGACCCTGCAACTTCAGTACTCTGACACTCTGAAATGCATTCTTTGTTATCACTTTCACTGTTCCCAGAGTCAGATTTATTTTCTTCAGCAGCTGTCTCAGTAACTCCAGTTTCCTTCCTTTCCAAATCAACAAAATGATTAATTTTCTTCACCATAATTGAAATTTTACATCCTCACACTTTTCTTGTCAGAAACAAAATAATATTTCTATTCCTTTTCTTTCTTTCTGATCCACTTCCTCCTTACACACAGTTCAACTTCATTACTCAGTACAGTACTCTCTCCAAATTCAAAATTTCCAACTTGTGATTTCAGTTAACTGCAGTTCAGCTCCTAACAAATTATAAAGAATTTCTTGGAAGAGTTTCATTTGGTGCAACCTCACACATTTTGCTGACATCTCAGTATCCAAACCTCATGCACTACATCATGATCCTCCTCAGTTTCTTGTTTCAGTGCTGTTCAGTAACATACTGCAAAGCTTGGAACCTTCCTTTCTGCACCATACCTTCAAAAAGAAAGATAATTAATGTTAGCAATGCAAATGGAAGCAAAGAGATAAGAATAAAAAAAAAACAATAGCACACATGTCCATATCAGAGTCTGTGACTTCCTTTGTGAATTTTACTGTGACCATCTTGGGAAAGTGTGCCTGTACTGTAAAACTCTATCTTTTTTTTTTTTCCATTTAATCTCTATTGTATCAGCTCAGCTCTTCCTGGACAAGTTCTTCCATGTTACTTGTACTACGGTTAAAATCTGGCATCACAGGCTTGTACTTTCATTTCTTCAAGTACAAAGGATAAATCTTAATTCCACTCCTTTCCAATAAGATACACAAATCACACAAAACTACTGACTATGAACATTTGCCCCTTAAAGTCAACACCTCTATCATCAAATAATGGAGTTAAACAATTAAGCTATTTCTGGGCATATGATCCAAAAGACAAATGCACAAAAGCAAAGCAGAAGTAAGCTCTATACATGAACAACAATACTCAATGTTACACGGAGGATAGCAGCTTTGTAACTGACTAAATACGCCAGTGTAGAAATAATACACAAGACCCAACTATGAACTGACAGGGACAGAATTGGTACAGCACACATCCTGAATGTCTCATCACAGCGAACAGCTAAAAAATCTAAATTACAAGAACATGAAAGCAATGCCAGAACATATAGCAGTTGTAGTTATTATACCATATATATACATAAGGTGACCGAATGAGATGGGCAGGGCATGTGGTGTGTATGGGGGAGGATAGAGGTGTGCACAGGGTGTTGGTGGGGAAGCCTAAGGGAAAGAGACCATTGGCGAGACCAAGACGTAGATGGGAGGATAATATTAAGATGGATCTTCAGAAAGTTGGAGGGGGTCATGGGGACTGGATGGAGTTGGCTCAGGATAGGGACAGGTGGCGGGCACTTGTGGGTACAGTGAGGGACTTTCAGGTTCCATAAATGCAGGGAATTTCTTGACTAGCTGCAAAGTTTACTGGTTAGCTTCTCAAGAAGGACTCTGCTCCATGGAGTACGTAAGTAAGTATATAAGGTCACAATCTGTTAACCGTCTTTAACTTTTATTCACCTTTAAATGTGTATCATCTGTTTTAGTAAATAGTTTTATGATTTATATTACTGTGGTTCACAAGCAATACTTTTACTATAACATTTGGGTTCCATAAATTCTGTTATTTTCAGTACACTAGATGTAACATTGTTATTTTTGTCAAATGGCAAAGGGGCATGTGAGAAAACAACCCTTCTAAGTACCACTGCAAGCGGACAAGTGAGCCTCGTGGTAAAAAAAAACAGACCTTTTGCATAACCGCATTAGCAAAGCTATTATGCGTAAATAAAGGAGACCCATTTATTCACCTTTTGCAATGACTACATAAAAATCTTGAATCACTAACATCTTGAGAAATAATTAATACAGAATGCAGAATAGTATATAATAAGGGCCTCTCTTATTTCCACAGAAATCCAGCAGTGTCAATAATTTCACATTCACCAAACACCTTGAAAGATTGTTGCTTGATCCCAAAAGCATAATCACAGAGGATTCAATTTGTTGCTTCAATAAAATAAATCCTAATTGCCTAACCTTTGTAGAATATCCTGCACTGCCCTAAGTTTCTGTGCCTGTTTTTCATGTACACTGGACAGTCTGAAGAGTGTCTACACTAGAGGCTGGGCAATCTGGGGTTCAATTCCTGGTGAGGATAAGAGATTTTTCTCCTAAAAAACCCTGACTGGCTCTGCAGACCACCCTGCCTCCTGTTCAATTCATACCAGTGGTTCCATCCCTGTGGTAAAGTGGCTTGGATGTGAAGGTGACAGTTCACCTCTATCTAAAAAAGCAAAGCAATCCCATTACAGGCCTGGACAGGTCCTGAGCGTTCCAAAAGGTTGAGGTCCCCAGATTTTAAGGGAATCGGCACATGAAGGTGGTAAGGTTGTCAGCCCTTTACCCCCAGGAAACATTCCTGGTACTCATTTCTGTTAGAGGCTGAGTCAACCCCAGGGCCACAATGCAGCTGGAAGGATTGTGTCAATTAAAAACTCCAATGACACCATCAGGAACTGAACCCGCGACCTTCTGGCTTGTAGCACAGTGCCTCAACCAACTGCGCCACCGTGTGCCCCCGTTCACCTCTATCTAGTGCAGCATTTAAGAGAGAGTGGAACTATACCACTTAGTCTCCCTATATGTCTGCATGGCATGGACAGAAACAACTTTACCTTTTATCTTCATTTTACAGCTAAAATTAAACACCAAAACATAACCTTGGTAGAACACCATAAATGCTTCTGTTTCGTATGAATTTCCACAACTAAAGCAAAACCTGAAAGTGCAATGGTAGTGAAAGTTTTTCAGTTTTTGTCACAAAAAGGAAACTTCAAAGTACAACCCTGACAAATTAAATCAATGTATTTTCCCAAATGACAAGTGTGTACACAAGAAGCTGTTATAGGAACAAATCAAATTAGACATCATAAACAACAAAGACATAAGTCATATGTGACATCAACACAGACCATACAGAATTAATATTTGATAAATATTCTCCTCCGAATATGGAATACCAGTATTACAAAATCAACTACCAAGATAAATATAATGCTTCATCACATGTAACATCACTATGAAAACCAAATGCATCAATACTGGAAAAAGATAATCACAAACATAATTACACAGCATGGACAGATCACAATCGACAAATTTTGTAAGTTTATAAAAGAGTTTTAAAATGTCAAACTTGGCATAATTTTCCCTATATTTAATAAACACAGCAGAATCTCAGGCTAAATAATGTACATAACAAATGTTTAAGGGACACTTTTGTATTTTTACAACAGGTCATGAGGATGGCTTTACTACAAAGCCAAAACATGGAGCTAAATTAAGTGTAAATAAGGACTGTTTACTAAGACAGTTGTGTTGATGGAATAAAAAATTTCTTTTGATACAGTTTGGGAAGCATAATGGAATGCCACATATCACAGTTGCATGATTAAATTATTGTTGTTTTACAGTATATTAAATGCCCGTCATTAAAATCTATCGTCAGTGAGTGAAGCATTATAAAAAGTTAACGTCTTCGAAGATTAATACTGGAGCTCTTCCTGTACTAAATGCTGTCATCACACCACCCATTATCCACGAAGCCAATGCAACCAACTCATACCATAACTCCAACATGGAAACGTGCTGTCATGGAAGAAAAGCATATGCATTATTGGCAAACAGAGAGCACACCATAGGCATACATCACCCACAGGCCTCTCACCAGTGCAAGAACAGCAGTTTCATCTTTACAGTTTAATTTACACCCCAACCTCTTCAGGGCAAACTGACTCTTACATTTCAACATTTCACCCTGTCTCCCCTGGAACTAAATTATAATAATTCAGCCTGTTACTTTGCCAGTATTACAAAACAATTTACAGCACTTTACTCAAGGAAACCCCAAAAGACAGCTGTAATTTAATGAAAGCACTATTCACAGATGAACAAGAGAATGGAAATATATACCTGAATTTGTGCATAGTTATTATCACATTGTAGAAGGAAACTATCTTGAGTGTATGATACGCACACACATTGTAACAAGAACTAATTAGTAATCGTAAACAGCTAAGGTGTTACACAAAATATAACACGTGCTAAACTGTTATACATTAATGCGCGCGTTTCATTCTTTAATCTATGTAGTGGGCCATACAGGGGAAGTTTCCTCACTATTCTTTCCCATCCACAGTGGTCATTATGAAAGGTTTTGTCACTGTTCTATGTTCACTCCCTCCAATTGACTTCGACACCGCAGATAAACCACTCCCCCACCCACGCCTGAGTGACCACTACTATCCTGTCACTTTGCCAGTGTGAGTCCTCACCCCATTCACATCGAATCTAAAGAGACAGGTAGAATGTTCCTCTGAAACACTGGTACCACAGCCTTCTTGCATACGGCGTCATAACCCAAAACGCAGAACAAACGTTTCCAGCACTGTTCCTGTTATCTCAAGAACGAAGGGTAACACGTGCCCTACCTAATGACGCCAAGGCTTTGTGACTAAATTAACGTTACATCGCATTACGGATGTTCACGGTTGAGTTCCATCTCCCAAGAGGCACTTGAAACTTACTCTATAACCGCAACACTGGGTCAATCGATACTGACTCAAATACAGCACATACAAATATAAAAATAAATGTCATAATTTCGTTTCTAAGTCAGAAACTGGCAGCCCCACTGCCTGTACCATCGGCATTAATACACAACGTACATTAAACAATGTTATTTCACTATATGTTCTCGTACTAAAGTTTCTGAACACGCTATGAAACTAATACAAAAGATTATTCAAACTAAATCTGAATTCCTTATTCCCGTCCGTATATATTTCCACACAGCACAATAACTACAAAGCCTGCCCGCCAAAATCATGCAGTATTCCGTACTATGGACCACGGATAATAGCCACCGATTAATACCTATGAGAGCTACCTGCCCGTGTGGAGCCGTTCCTGAATGAACGAATCAGCGAATGGACCGATTGGATCCGGGTCGTTACATATTAGGCAAAATATTCCATGCGCTTAACTCTTATGCATTAGTGCGTTGGTTTCTTTCATTAATGTATGCAGTGGGCCATACGAGGGACGTTTCCTTACTATTCTTCCCATTCACAGTGGTCCTCACGAAAAGTTTTTTTTTTCTTTCCCCCCACTGTTCCCCATGTTCACTCTCACCGTTGATCTAACCTATAACATCTTGCAAACCACTATTTCATTCATTGAAGGTGTTAAACATTACCTTCTTAATACATACTATCCTCAATGAAATTTTTGTCACATGACCTGGAAATTTATACATTTAACTTATCAGTTCATTATATTAATATGAGAAATAAATTTCAATTGCATAAAACACTAGCTAATCTGAAACTACACTAGAATGGAGTATAAAAATCTTCAATGAGCTACCTCAATATACTGCAGAATTAGTAGCTGATAGAAAAAATTTTATCGACTTTGAAAAAGAACTTATTAAATAAATCCCTTTATTCAATTGAGGAATTAACAAATAATTATATGAGGTGAAACATGAGGTTTATTTAAGAATGGCCAATTAGTATGTTGTTTTTAGAAATTTATAAATCAGTTGTTCATTGCATAGAATACTTTTATTGTTGTATGACGTTTTAACTATAGTCTATATATGTTACTAAAACTGACCATTTGATTTGTTATAACCATACCATATGATTAATGACATGTTTCATATCCAGTGCCTTCTACGGGTGCTTGTATGGATCGATGAAATATATCATCTATATATGTATCTGCATCGGGCCTTGAAACAGCAGACAGACCTGTCCCTACCAGGATTTGGACCCCTAACTGCCCAGACTGTGGTTATAATTTTAATAAATCCCAATTTGCCAAGGGGCTCTTTGACACAGCATAACCCCGGACAAAATGTCCTAATTACATAATATTATAAATCATTCACATAAATTGCACTACACTTAATCAATGAAGTAGAAACTTCTTCCATGACATACCCCTTAAATCTCCAGCCATCCTACTAATCTCATGACAAATGGACACATTTTGCAAATACTCCTGCTATTAAAATGGTTCTATGTTTATACTCACAAATGCCCATCAGTTAACACACCTTTATTACACATATTACTATAAGAAGTACATGAATCACGGCATTACCATAAAATTATGGGACGTTTAAAAAGAACCTGACAGTTTTAGTGTGGAGAAATTCTGCATCAGCAGTATATATGGATATGAACAGGCATGGAAGAATCATCTTTGAACACTGTCGATTGCCTAGATAAAACAGATTACAACATCTCTGAGGCTGGCTCTGTCAAAATTATTTTCTATCAAAGAAGTCTTTGATTCTGAGGATAATTTTTATCAAATGTCCACAGATTACGTGAATTTCCTTACACCTCAAGACAAACACAAGCACTGTGCCAGCACACAAAATGTTGTGCATCTTCTGTATTTGATGGACAAAAAACTGCTCTTTTGTTGGTACCAAACTAACCTCACAAACATTTTGAACAGAAAATGAATTATAAACTGGACATGGAAATTCTTCTTCATTTTTTACATACATGGATAACTATATAAAACAATTTTGTACAGTGTTTCTTCACCAAGTCAAGCATAAATGGAAGTTAAACACAAATCTTAGCTCTTGTCAGCTGTACACCTAAATAAAGGAAAGACATACAAATGTTACGTACACATCCAGTCTAAAATAATTCAAACCTGCAATGTAGGAAATGAAAATAAAATAAACTGTGCCTTAAGTCTGTAAATTGGTACAGTATTACAATCTACAAAATGACGAAGACACCACTAAAGCACGCAGGATACATGGTCTCGTTATAGGCAACTTCATAAAATAATATACACTCAATTTTAAGTCCATCTTCAAAAAAGAGTATACATTACATCGAACTACCAACATAAAACATTACAAACCATACTTATTGACAAGGGAACACATTTTGTTCCAAGACACAATTTGGTAGACAACAGGTTTGACGAGAAAATTACCCTAAAAGAACATGTAAGACAGCCATAAAGCCAATAAAAATAAATTAACACATATATTAAAATTTGCTTTGATATACCAAATAAAATTTAATAACCGTTCACTACCATAATTACATCAACAACGAATGCTATTAGTTTTCATTATCGTGTTTTGTTCTACTAAGTCTAATTTTAGCACTACTCACGTGACTACCCCAAAATGTCTGATGCCTCCAGTGCACATGACTTTAACAGTTACTTCACAATTTAATTTCGTTGTACTCTACTATGAAGAAAGTAATTCACATTACTCAACCAACAAACTGTTGCTGCCTGTATCATATGACTTTATTTACATCTGGACGAATTCAGTGAACATTATTTCCATTGCTGGTCCCAGTCCAAATATTCAGGAAGGAATCTTGGAATCATAGTGACTCAATTCTTTCACCACTAGTCAGGTAAGTGAACGAACCCATATGGACAACAAAGCTTCACAAGTAACATAATAAATGCAATTGGATGACAACTGCGTTTTATTATTTACAGTAATTTACAAACACAATGAAAAGGGCAACTTAAATGAATTTAAATTGTGAAGCTGTAAAATAACTGTTTACTACAGTTGAACTAAAATATGAAACAATATCCATTTCAATGGATTGTCATTAGTGGGTGTAAGTATGCAAAGCGCAAAATATATTCATGTGTATATACACACACACACACATTACATATTTACATGTACACTATACAAGAGAAACAGAAGCATTTCACTTTCATTATTAAACATTTCACAAAACTTTAAGTTACACAGAGTTGACCATTAGTTTTGAACTTTGAGCAATCCAACATTTCCAATTATCTTTCATCGCACATTCATACCAGTAAGAATTAAATGAGATTCAAGGTAAATAAATTACAACACTCCCCTTTAGGACTATATATATATACATATAATGCAGCAGACTGCAACAGGAGGGATGTAGTCAAACCCAAGGCACAAGGATTATAATAGCGTAGCAAACATTTTGGAGTATGGGCCATACTATATGACAACACCAAAATGGATTTCATGTGAACTCATTACAGAAATCTACTTGCAAGATGATCTAAGCTCTCACAGAGGAGTTGCTGAAGATTCAGGTCTTCTGGGAATGCTACTTGATGATGACTGATCAACATTTTGAAGGATATAGTACCTTTATCTGTAGGGTCAAGCAGTTCAAGTTGATGACACTATGATCCTTCAAATTCCAAGTCGCAGTAACTAGACGACACAGCATAACGTCCCACAAGACTTTCTGAATGTTCTGAAAGTTGCTATAGTCATACATGGCCTTCTGGTGGTATATTATAGATGCCACTACATGTAAAATGGTGACATGAAATGGGTTGTTATTGGAGCATTATTTATTTATTTTATTTATTTACATTTACTATACAGCATCCATAATTGAATGAGTGATTCATGATGAACTGGTTCTGAAAGGACATGATTATGGCCTAAGGTACTATTCTGACATTTAACTGGAGGGACGGAGGAAAACCACAGGAACAAGTCAGGACAGCTTGTGTCCCTGCCAATATGTAAACCAGACAATTCCATATACAATTCAGAAGCAATGCTGATGTTGCTAGCTTGCTCAGTAGGTTGTAGTATATCAACAATGATTATATATCAGGTGATATATATCATACAGCAGGTAAAAGGAGAAAATAAGAACTGTTCTGCCCCTATGGGAATGACGACATATAAGGTAAAGGAGAAAGAAAGAGCTTGCCTGTCACATCTGACAGCATGACCCCAACTACAATAATCATTTCAACTGAAGTTGCAGTCCATGATATCTTAACATGCACAGTCAACTTTGGTAACATGTCTACATTAGCTGATTAAGTCTAAGCATCTTTACACTTACAGTTACATTCCTTTATGTTACATACTTTGGACCAATATGGTAGCACTTATTAGAAAGAAAAACCCCACTAAAAATAACTTCACAAGAAACAACAAATGTCTGAAATATTCATACATAAAAAAATTAATGCTGTTTCTTCTATTTAATAGTCACAGACATCCTAAGAAACGGGGGGGAGGGATTTTATCTGGCATTTAAACCAATTAAGTGAAATGAGTTTCTGAATTCTTACAGAAGTAGTAAATGGTAATTTAATTCAATATAGTAGAAACTCTGTAAACAAATTTCATTAGTCTATTTTCATTTTATGACTGTTTTGTTTTGTTCAGAGAGAAAACACGAATAAAATGATTCTGGTGAGTAATGAAAAACACTGGCATTTCTCACACTGGATGCAGACACAAGATTTTTTTTTTTTAATTGTTGCACCGTGCATGTTGCTATAATTGCTGTTTGTTCCAAATCATGCACTTATACACTTTAAAACATCAACTCACGTTAACATTTAAAACACTAAAAAACGGTTAAAAACCCCTACATGTTTCGGTCCACTCATTCGACCATCCTCAAGGGGCTCATATGCCGTACTTTGTGCTGTTACTGGATTAGGTTCCGCTGATTTGCGTTCGTTAATTGTTTATGGAGTATGTGGCTGTGCTTATCGTCTGTAATATAATAGTTCCATTAGAATGACTGAGTCTACATGTTCTATTAATATCAGTCCGTTTGATATTATTGATATTAATAGAACATATAGACTCAATCATTCTAATGGAACTGTTATATTACAGACAATAAGCACATACAGCCACATACTGCATAAACAATCAATGAACGCAAATCAGCGGAACCTAATCCAGTAACAGCACAAAGTACGGCATATGAGCCCCCTGAGGATGGTCGAATGAGTGGACCGAAACATGTAGCGGTTTTTAACAGTTTTTTTAGTGCTTTAAATGTTAACGTGAGTTGATGTTTTAAAGTGTATAAGTGCATGAGTTGGAATAAAGAGCAATTAAAGCAGACACAAGAAGTTTCACTCGAACAAAAATATGTCAATAGAAAACTGAAATTTGAGGCTCTCATGATGTTGGTGATTACAATTAAGATTGACCTCTGGGGTATGATGCCATGTAGTCTGCTAGATACGTACTAACATTTTGAAGAAACCTGCTTCCACCACCTTAAACTACCCAGGTTCCTCAAAACAATTATACCTATCAATCAAACTACACAGCACCACATACCTGAAAACAGTACTCTTCTAATAACGACTGCACACAAATGTGACATTTCAAAGAACATTTTTTTGTAATTCATATAATACTGGTGTCAGTCATCACTATCGTAACCATTTCTGTCAGTAACTTCCACAGTTAGGGCCAGTGGCCTCTTTCTTCACCATTAAAATCACTTAATCAGTCAACATTTCCATAGGTCTTCAAATATTTCATCTGCCACAATTCAAAATTCTTTGAAAAATTACCCTCTGCCTGCTTTCTAATACCCTCACACCATTTATTTCTGTAGTCTTAAATTCCCTTCTATCTTCACTTGAGGTTTAATCATAAGAATATAATGCTTGCTATGATATCAGATACCCATTTCAGCAGTTTCCATTTTTCTCTCATTTTTAACAACTTCCACGTTCCTCTCACATCACTTTGTACGCTACAACAGCGTTTTAAATGCAAGGTCTTGTTAGACCTGTACAACTGTATGAAATGGCAAGTCTAGCTACTGATTTGTACAGTTTTTATTTTTGAAGATTGCTTGTACTGTACTACTCCCTGGAACTGCATTAATTTCTTCCTTACACGCTTGTTTTTCAATATATTTGATACCGTACACAATTCACCAACTTAGGCTGTTACTGAACTCTTTGTCACTGTTGTGTCCTTACGTTTTGTCACTTCATCGTGATGGTTAAGACTTAAGAGTTTACACTCTTGTTATGTGATAAAAATAAATGTTTCTTTGTTTATGTTACATTCTGATTTTGTCATAACTGCTTGAATTAACTGCAAACAACAGGCAGTACAACTTCACACTATTATGAACATCAACTTTATTTTCCTCCCGCCATTCTTTAGTGGTATTATCAACATACATAATGAAAAGAATCAGTGAAACAGAACATGCTTAACCAGTCATTAACATCAACTAATCTGCTGTGAGAAACCACCACCACCACCACCATCATCATCATCATCATCATCATCATCGTCGTCGTCATCGTCGTCATCACCACCATCATGATGTTACTGTTATTGTTGTAATATGACAGCACAACCTGCATATTACATTTGTGACAGGCTTTGTAAGTTCTCTGTTTTATAGTAAAATTCCTATTCTAATTGAATTACTATGACCAATGCTGTGTCATAATTCTTGAATGTTGAGGCATCTAATTTGTTCCTGGAATACACTATATGAAAAACTCTGCAGTCATGTGACTCTGCCACATCAGACAAGGCATGACACTTAAATTCACTGCATCCTTATACTATTGTACCAGTTAATTTAACCTGACTCATCTAGAAAGAGGAAACTTTTGGTCTGGTACTAAAGTGATGGTGGTTAATTTTAACTTGCAGGTAGCAGTTTATCACCCTAGAGTAGAGGCTGTCATATTTCCTGAATGGCTAAATATGTTCGGGTGCCACTGCCATAATGCAACATGTGGCCACTAAAGTTTAAAAGTCTTTTCCTGTGTTACATTTTACTACATTAATGACAATGGAGTATTCAGTTTCACTACGTTTTCGTAAAGTGGTTATAACAAAGAAATGCACATACATCTGAAAGCAAAACTGTCACTTCCACAGTCAGTTTGAGAACTGTGTTAAGTTTTCCCACAAAGATTTTAATTTTGGGAGGGGGGGGGGAATACAACACAGCTTGGGATCCAACCAGCTACTATGACTATATAATACTATGCCATAAATGTCTCAACTGTAACCACAACCAGATTTGTCTGCCAGTGTCAGTGTAATAACCACAACCAGATCAGTCTATCCATTTCAGTGTACTTTGTGCAGACTTCTGTTAGTCGTTCTGACACACATCTGTATCTTGTAAGAACTAAGAATATTTGACGTTCATATGTCTGTGCATCGCAAGTATATCTCTAAAGTACAACCAACAACATGCAACACTTTCTCGATCTATTTATTTCTATAAGTTGCTCTACATGTTTCAGGCGGTTCCTCCGCCCATCATCAGGAGCACAAAACTGTACATACAGCGTCAGGTATTGTCAAAACAATATTGCTGACTGCTGCTGTCATGGATGAGATGGAACTAGCTTGAGTGTGCAGTTCTGCACACTCAAGCTAGTTCCATCTCATCCACAATAGCAGCAGGCAGGAGTATTGGTCTGATAATATCTGACACTGTATGTACATTTTTTTTTTTAAACACACGGTTCCGTGCATCACGATTCAATGTTAATAAAGGTCCAACACAATGCAACAGTATGTAGACATTTATTCTCTGTCACGTCACTCTACATGTTTCGGGTGTCATGCACCCATCATCAGGAGTACTAAAAACTGTATCTGCTACCTCTGGTGTACGTCATGGTAATGGTACC
>Ga0268261_10002270_pt1 | contig 13723 bp, 10 predicted proteins | sample TergutNc150P1_FD_190353 | JGI IMG/M metagenome (GOLD analysis project Ga0268261, IMG submission 190353) | Nasutitermes corniger P1 segment gut microbial community from laboratory colony in Florida, USA - Nc150 P1 (SPAdes) (version 2) | ecosystem: Host-associated > Arthropoda: Insects >... | reverse complement strand
GCTTGCAATTTATTGGGTTCAGCAGGCCGTTATCTCAGCCTACGAGGATAACTGATATCCTAGACTTGTTAAGACGGGTAGGAAATCTCTGAAGTGAACTGTGGAGTTGGAATCCCTTAGAAGAGGAATGAGATGGCTTTTCAGTAAGGGCCGATCAGATAAGAATCCGCATAGTTGCGATCTCCATAGAGATGCTCAGCGGAATTATAAGAAGAATATAAGGATGGCCTCTAAGAATGCATGGAGGGCCTTCTGTAGCTGGAGTTGCAATCCCTCAGAAGAGTGAGATGTCTCTTCAGTGAGTGCTGATAAGATGATTCGCATTGATGGGATCTCTATAGACAGGTTCAGCGGAATGGTAGGAAGGAGGTAAGGAAGGCCTCTGAAATGCATGAAAGACCTTCGTTAATGACCTACCTAGGTCAGCTAGGTTATAAAGGACTTTTTCTAGAAACCCTAAAAATAAGCTCCGATCTTCGGTGGCTCCTCCGGATAGGTGCAGGCATTCTTAAGGGAAAAAGTTAGAGCTCTTGCTAACTACACATTTCCTAATTCGGAAATGATACAAGAGTCAGCGGCCCCTGCGGCTGCCCTCCTGCCCAGACGTCCCGACTGGAGGTTGTTTCCCAGGATGGTTACCTACAGGAGGGTAGAATGGGCGAAAGAAAACTTTCGCCCCATATAAAAGACCAGGGGTGGACGGCATATTCCCGGCCTTGTTTCAAAAGGCGCGGGATGTTGTCATTCCGTACCTGTTCAGAATATTTCGTTCTTGCCTGGCGACTGGCTATGTTCCAGCCATATGGTGAAGATTAGGGTAATGTTTATACCTAAGTCCGGTAGGAACTTCCACAGCGGGCCTAGGATTATAGACCCATTAGTGTCACATCGTTTCTTCTTAAAACATGGAAGGTGTGGTGGATAGGTAACTATCTCGCGATAACCAGGGGCTTCCCGCTGGGAGGTGTGTTGTCACCACTTCAATGTTGACTGGTGGTAGATGATTTACTCACCAGGCTCAGTGGAATTGGGATATTCGTTCAAGGATACGCAGTTGACATATTTTTTCTCGCTGTGGATAAATTCTCAAACATGGTATTAGAACACATGCAGTTGACCCTGTCAACCGTAGAGATATGGTGCAACGAGGTCGGTCAGTCGGTCAATTCCGATAAGATGGTCTCGTTTCATTTACCAGAAAAAGGAATCTCCAGGGTTTCTTTGAACCACAAGTCTTTTGGGTTAAATTAAGTCTCTCGGGCTGGTTCAAGTATCTGGGAATTATTCTGGATTCTCTGTTGACATGGAGCGAGCATGTGGGGGGCAAAGTGATGAAGGCTCATAATTTATTGTGGGCATATAGGAGGGCTTGCGGGGCGGGTTGGTGTGAAGTCTGAGACACAAGGCGGTCCACTGGCTCTATGTGGCCATCTTTCGGCCGACCATCTCCTTTCACCTTTATTATGGTGGTCTGTCTGTCAAACGGCTGGTGGCAAGAAGCTAAGTTAAGTAAAAAGACTGGCATGCTTACGGATAACGGGCGCGATTCGCACGACTACTGCTGGTGATATGGAGGCTCTTGTTGGCCTCTCTCCGCTGGACCTGGTGTTAGAGGGGGAGAAGAGTTCGGCGACACACCGCCTCTGGAGTTTGTGGTGTAGGAATCACTTTCATCCCAACAAAGACACAGTTGTATATGAACTAGACTTCAGAAGTCTGGTCCCATGTTTAATATGGGGGTCGACTTTATGAGGTCAGTCTTTAATCTGGAACCCAATTATAGGGTTACTGTGTTAACTAGAGCCGAATGGACCAGAGGTCACGAGACTACTCCTGCGGTTAAAGGGTTCGTCTGGTTTACAGATTGGTCACGGACTGCGTAGGGGAAGGGGCTGGCGTCTATTAGCAGTATGTAAACAGAAGGCTCAGTATCGCTGAGGGTAAACATGCCATAGTATTTCAGGCTGACGTACATGCGATACTAGCCTGTGTTCATGAAACTGAAACTCAGGACCGACCAGAGAAATAATTTAGTATTTGCTCTGATAATTAGGGGGCACTGAAAGATCTTCAGGCTGCTAAAACAACGTCTCATTTGCTACGACAGTGCCAACAGGCGTTGAATGATATCTCTACCTGACAGGTCTTAGGGCTATATTGAGTCCCAGGACATGCCGGAGTGAGAGGTAATGAAATCGACGACAAACCCGCAAGAAGTGGTTCTGTTTAGCGTTTTGTTGGACCTGAGCCCTTTTTGGGGGTCTGTAAGCAGAATATAAGTAGAAAAATGAAACGCTGGATGGAGAAACAGAATCTGGCATTGTGGTGTGTTCCCTGTATTACACAGAGACAGGCTCAGTATTTAATCTCGGGCCCTGATCTGGCTACAGGGGCCCGATTATTGTCCTGTAATAGGACACAACCCAGGGTTGTTTTCGGCCTGCTTACTAGGCATAACACCTTGAGAAGACATTTATATATTATGGGGTTTTGTAATAACCCCACTTGTAGGAAATGAGGTACTGAGGAGGAAACTTCTGTTCACATTTCGTGTGAGTGTGAGACCTTGGCCTCCCTTAGGCATACATATCCGGGTTCTTTCATCTTGGACCCAGACGATATTAAGGTAATAGGTAAGGGGACCATCTGGAACTTTGCTAAAGGAACAGGGCTCCTATAACCTATTACGGAATATGGAGCACAAAGGGCCTGTTTTAATGCCTAGGTGCATCGGCCCGGAAGGGCTCGAAACCAAACATTATTCCATTCTATTACCTCGTTGTCTTCTGCAAACATCTAGCCCTGCAGGTGCTCTTTCATAGGTCCAAACAAGAATAATTTGATGGCGCCAAGTCCGGACATTATGGTGGATGTCTCAACACCTCAAATTTTAGAACAGTCTGTCCATTGTATGCGCAGCCGTATGGGTGCCGGCGTTTTCATAAGGCAAAAATACTCTTTTTGAGATAAGTTCCATGCGTTTCGATCTATTGCGGTCTTCAGCTCGTTCACTAGCATGTCATTATATCGAGCACTAGTCACATTTTGACTCCTTTCCTCGAAGTGCACCAATATAGAGCTATTCACATCCCAAACGATAGTCAGCACGAATTTCCCAGTGGAAGCTTGTCTTCAATTTTTTTGTTGACCAGAGACAAAGGGTGCTTTCACTGCATGGATTGTCTCTTACTCTCTGGTTCATAATGGCACGTAAGGGCACTGAAATTTCTAGGCCTAGCAATGAAAAATACGAATTTATAATTTTAAAATTATTTCTATTTTTGAACATAATCTCCCTTAAGAGTAATATAATTATTCCAGCGATGCTCCATCGCCATTATCCCGTCCCTATAGTGGTTCTTCGTAAGATCTGCAAAATACTCCACTACAACTGCAATCGCCTCTTGATTCGGAGGAAAACTCTGACCAGCGAGAAAGACTTTCAAGTTTTGGGAAGAGGCAGAAGTCAGTGGGAGCCATATCTGGGGAATATGGTGGACGTTTCAACAATTCATAGTGTAGATCCCTTAATTTTCCCATTCCCAAACACCTTGTGGTCGGGTGTTTTCAGCATCCCAAAACACCGATGCCATGAGCTATCCTGAAGATGGAAGCGAACTTGTCTTCTTTGGCGCTGAACAACCGGCTTCTATCCACTATTTTGACTGCTGGTTGGATTTTGGTGTGCAATGGTGAATCCAACTCTCATCCATAGAAATAAATCGACGCACAGAATCAATTTTATTTTTGTTAAAACGCTCCAAGCACTGTTCAGAGATTTTCACGCAAGTGCGTTTAGGATCTGCTGTGAACAAGCGCGGCACCCATCTTGCGCAAAGCTTTTTAATATCAAATTCTTCGTGCTAAATATATCCTACACGTTCTTTCAAAGAGCCCATATTCTTTGCAATTTTATCCGCCGGTCATCCAATATCACTTCGTGCATTTTTTCAATGACTTATGGTGTTGTTGCACTTTTTGGACGTCCTCACGTGGATCAACTTCAGGACTGGTACTGCCACGTTTAAACTCGGCAGCCCATTTCTTAATTGTTGAAAAGGAAGGAGAACAGTCCCCATAAACTTTTATGAACCTTGAATGAATTTCATTTGGCGCTAAACTTTCTATTACAAAGAATTTTATAACAGCACGATACTCAATTGTATCCATTTTAAGGGATACATACAACACTCCTGCTTCAGACAGATGTATAAAACAAAGTACTTGATGGAATGACTTGCAATTTCACATGGATGCTTAAGCAAGATTACCAACTTAGGAAAAAAATCTTGCTGATATTTTTATCATCTATGGTCGAGGCCGAGAACGTTTCAGACCATCGACGTGCACCCAGGACTCGTCTCCAGTCACAATTCAATGGAGAAAAGCATCTCTTTCATGAGCATGACTGTCCAAATGCTCCTGACAAATCGTCTGCCGCGCACCCTTGTGATCATTGGACATCTGCCTTGGGACCGATCTGCTACACACTTTTATATACCTGAGGTCATCATGGTCTATATTGTACGCAGAGCCATGAATCGTGTTCAATTCTACGGCAATTTTATCAATAGTGGCTCGTCTGTAGTCACGGATTCGCTGCTCGATCTGCTGTTTGACTGTCTCAGTTGCTACGCTAACTGGTTTCCCACTTCGGTGTTCATCACTGACGTTTTCTCTTCCGATCTGAAACCTTTCTACTCATTCATACACTCTCCCCTAACTCAAACAACTGTCTCCATACTGAATCTTCGTTCTTCTGTAGATTTCAGAACGTTTCACACACTCTGACCACAAAAAAACTTTTCCATGCACTTCAGAATAAAATTTCTGTAATTTAATGACTTTCCCTAGTATTTCAGGCTTGGTGTGCTCAGTGATTGCCATTTGACTCTTTGTGTCCTAATTCTTTTATGTACAAACTAACCCGATCCTTGGCCATTTGTAATTACAGGATGGCAAATGAAAATATTTGTATATGGAATTCTGCACAATTTCAAGTCAATGAATGTGGGTAGTATATCAAATGTAGAGTCGTATATCAAAATTTATGTTCTGTATGTTTCATGGCTACTCTGTACAACTACTTGTCATGAAAATAAAAAAAATTTCTCTTACATGAGTGAGTGATATAATAACATGCATATATTATAATAATACCAGAAGTTTAAAATGGAAAATTGTTTTGGATGCATATACAATAATTATAAGGTACAAACAGATTATTGGCCCTCTGTACCCCAAATTGGAATCATGTTTAAGTTTAGGCGGAGTTGAAAATTTTAGCTTGTAATAGCTATTAGTTTCTGAGGCTGATAATTATTGTGATTAAAACACAAATTTGTCATTCAAAACCAGAACAGATATAATGATACTAAGCATGGAGTGTTCGAAACAGTGTTCTACAAAATCCATCCCAAATTGAACCACACTAAAAGTAAACCACCTCGTATTCCTTCCCTAAAGATATATGAGAATTTTTGTTCTCTATACTGATATTATTTTGGTGTCCATCCAATAACTCATATTTCTGGGGTTTGCTGTACTCCTGTATTCAGTTTATCATTAAATTAATCAATGTTTAAATTTATTTGTGTCAGCCAGGAATGTCAAAGTGAAATAATTTCTTATCTTTCATTTTTTTATATAACCATGTCAAAATAAGCCATGTCAATATAAACCATGTCAATGTAAGCCAGAAATATCTTTAATATTTATCCATGTTTTCTTCAATGTACACAGACATGTTTGTGTCTGTGCCCAAAAAGTTCTGGCATAAAAACTGTAATTAATGAAAAGTACAGAAAAGCCACATTTGAACAAACACAAGAAAATTATGAATGGTTGGAATTAAGATGCCACAAGCACACTTATATCATTCACACTTTAAGAAATAGACAACTTGAAGCACTTGATTGTGGTTTGCTGTGAATCATCTCCACACTTAAGTTTAACATTGCTATTCCCATATCATAATCTGCAACACAGCCTTGTTAGTGTCTATGAAAAATGGCTTACTAAAGTACCACAATGTTTTGTCTTTTTACGGCACACTATTCAAACAAACTTTTATGAAATTTTGAAGCAGGGTGTGTGTGTGTGTGTAAAGACAGGGAGATTAAGCATTAAAAACTGTGGATGGTAAATCAGCATCAATAAAGCGTAGCACTTGTACTTACAGTAAAATAGAATAGTGAAACATATGATCTAGGCCCTTCAGTGCAATGAGCTTATCTGCAGGCACCTTCAACCAGTAGTTGTAAGCATGGGCAATCCTTGCTAGAATCTGCTTGCCAGGCACTTGCAGTGTATGTGCCAAAGTTTGCAGTATTTTCTGAAATGACATGTGCTTTTGATCTGAATAAAGTTATCATGATTTACTCAGGAACTAAAACAAGATTTACAACATCTTACACTACCCAACTCCCGGTCCAGGAACAGGAAGTACAGTTTCTGATTTTCCTTTGGTAATGTAGGATACAAAACTATCTCAAATTATGTGACTTGAAATGTGTTTATCATTTGAGATCTGTGCATCAGGCAAAGCTTGTTATTAAACAAAGTTTTCCCCTAGATCTAATGTAGCAAATACCACAATATAAATTGATGGTAAGATAATTGGATAGAATGTCTGCCATTAATTTTCTATTTCACTAAGTTGCAGGTAATTTTGCATAAATGACATGTATGTGTCTTACCGCTGGTTGTTATTCCAAGCGATTCCATAAAAAATTCAGCGTAACACTGTGACGTCACTGCAGTGCTGCTCGCTATGCGATAACCTTGACTCGCCCTACTTATGCACATGTATGGTGGCGGAATGTGGTAAGGGGAAGGGAGGGGAGATAAGAAAGAACAAAACATATCCTAGTTGAGCTCGGACCGAGTTTCGTTTAGTACGTGTGCTCGGACAGCGGTTAACAGTACGCGTGTTGTGTGTTAGTATAGTATCACATTAACGTTTCACATTACAAGAATGGCCGATACCAATATCGAAAAGAAATCGCGAGCAGAATACATGAGACAATACCGATTGAAACTTAAGTTAGAGATGAAACAGTCAGACATTGAACAAGAGAAACGCAAGAAGTCTGAAAGTAACAGAAAAAAAATACAAGTATAATTTCTATCTTGTGATAGAAGTACCGGATCATGTATATGTCTTAGGCCAGACTTATACATGTCACACATATAAAATATAACCGATACGCATAATACCAATACGTGTGACATGTATAAGTCTAGTCTAAGACATATACATGATCCGGTACTTCTATCACAAGATAGAAATTTTTCTTCTTTTTCCTGGAGTAGCTGCTTTCCCACTGTACTATAAAACTTACTTAAAAATGACTTATAATGCAGTAGTTATTGTGTACGAATTGTTTTTGTCGCCATTTGGTAAATACAACTGCGGGCAGTATATCTCCCTACGGCGTCTTCTCTTCTGCTTACCAGATGTCCTTCAGAATTTTTTTCACCTTATTATATAATCTTTGTCTATAAAACTGCAGGAAATAAAAGTCTCTATGCCTGCATTAATTCTAACTGACAGTTACTAACTTCCTACCTACCTATGTAACAAACATACAAACAAACACCATGCGGCAGAGACTTTCATCCGAAGCTAAGATTTTCTCAGCTAGTCACAAAATTCCCCGGACTGTTTGGAACCAGTAGGTTCATTACTACCTTCACAACATCCTGCCACCCACTCCTATCTTGATTCAGATCCATCCAGTCCATGCCTCCTCATCCCACTGCTTGAAGATCCATATTTACATAAATGTCACTTCTATGCCAACGACTTCCAAGTGGTCTTATTCCCTCACGTTTTCCCACAATCTGGTAGGCAACTCTTCCCCATACATGCTACATTCTCAACCCACCTTATTTCGTTTATTTTAAGACCTGAATAATTGTTGATGAGGCATACAGATACAAAAACTCTTCCTTAGGCAACCTTATACACTCCTCTCTTAGGCCACAGTATCTTCCTTAGCCACGCCTTATTTTCCAACACCTTCAGCTTACGATCCTTCTACAGTTTGTGAGTCCAAGATTGATAACCACACACAAGAACTGACAAATTATAATTATGTATATTTGAATCTTCTTTTTATTATTATTTTTTTAACCAAACTGCATGACAAAATATTCTGAACAGAATGACGGCAAGGATTTCCATAGTGCAATCTGCTCATAATTTCTTCATGATTACATTTCTGATTTGTTAGGGTTGTTACCAAATATTTGAAAACTTCCAGCCGTTTAAGAGATTTACTACATACCTTTATGTATTGTTTTTCCTGTATGCTTTTCACAACTTACGAAAATATACTTATTTTTCTCAGCTTTTACTGCCAGACCAATCCCTGTCTAGTGACTAATATAGTTTCTATTTTCAATTACTTGCTTCCTATCCAAGAATCAGTGCATGTCTGTCCTCATTTTTAGTGGCTCCTGATAAGGTAAATTTTTTCGGTAAGGGGTTGTTAGCACCTCTTCCTAATCATAATCTGGAGTACAACCGCTTACCTGCTGGCCGCTACTACTTATTCAGTGTACTGGCAGCCACCGTTCATAATAAAATCCTTCAATTTCATTACCTCTTCTTGCTCTCTGTCGCCCAATGTGAGGCTAGGAACTCCGTTTCCTTTCACATGTTCTTCCATCGTAAATATGTTCCTTCGTAGAACTGTCTTTTGCCGCAACACTGAAATATTTCCATTACGTCCTAACAAACTGAAACGATGCATTTTCAAAACCAACGTACAAAATAAATGCCGGATCGACAATAACGCAACTGTTTATATACATATTCACTAATTAAAAGAAACATTTCACAACAACGAATAAACAACACACAAGAAACGCCACGTTGTGACAGTGTGAACTTGAACCTGACACTAATCCAAAAAAAAAAAAAAAAAAAAAAAAAACTTCGTGGCCTTAGTCCGCGAGCGAACTATACCGACAGAGCGGCCGCCGCCGGTCGGCGAAGGACACTAATCCAAAAAGTGGGGAAAATTATAGAAAAAGTATACATTTGATATCTTCATGAAAATCTGTCGAGAATTTCCAGATTGTTTACAATCGGGCAAAAACCGAGAAATGCACATAAAGGCGTAAGTGCTTTAGATTGTTTCCGTCCAAATTAAACAACCGATCTTTGAGAGTTAAATCCTATCAGGCTGGTAGGATAGCCAAGGAGAGATAAACCTTACGCAATCTACCACAGTGCTGAGTTATTAGTATTTTGCCTCTCTTCTTTCGAATCTATCTGTACCTGTACCGGCTGAAGATATTCGCTAATTAAAATTAGAGAGAAATTCCGAATTTTCAGCTTTGGCACCACATCTAAAATTACCAGCAGCTGTCCACTGACAGGTACCATAAATATAAACCATTTTCCAAGTCACCAAGACTAAAAGTTAATATATGTCATAACATTCTTAACCCGCGTTCGATCTGTTCCATTCAGGTCTGCGAAATGAATTAGGACAAGAAAACATAATATTGAGGCGAGTTCGGGTAACCACTGTTGCAGTGAAAAAGCAATTTGTATTAAATATTCCAAGACAGAGAGAGAGAGAAAGAGAGAGAGAGGGAGAGATAGTGTGTGTGTGCGTGTGTAGCCTTAATTATCTCATATGCAAAGCCCATGCACCGTATTATATTGTCATCTTTGGCCTGTCTGGCTGTAACTAATCATTCCTAATTAATCCATAAACAGCTAGATTTTCAGAAAAAAACCTGTTGTGCATAAAACATGCCTTTTGATTTTTTCTACCACTTTAGAATGAAATATTTCTCATTCTAAGAAGTATTAAGCGAGATATTATCATAAACAATGTTAGGTAGAAAATTATTGGAGTGGCATTTGGCCCTTTTGCCTTTCCCCTTCTCCCCACGTAGCTACGCCCATGGCTCTTTCCGTCAATTACCATTCATTCTTGCCAGATTTTAATAAGACTTAATCTTACAGACAGATGTTGTTAAAATACTCCAATATCAAATTTAATTAAAATCCGTCCTTCAGGAGCCGAGTTGCCCCATGCGGACAGACAGACATAATGAAGCTGATAGCCGTTTTCGCGATTTTATGAACTTGCTAAAAATCACTGACAGTTCAAGAAATAAAATATAATTCTTTCGTTAAGCTGCCTTAACGTTATGGACATTCCAGTAATGCAGGGGAATTGTAAATAATTACAGCTGGTGTGCCTTTGAAGAAAGACTAAACTTAACTCAAGACAGCATGGGTTTCAAAGCCACAACCACTGGCATATAAAGGACGTGTGCAAGATATTTTACCATATTGTTCTCTAAATAATTTAATTAAAGGCCCCGAACACGATATATGGGTGATTCACGTTTGATGATCCCCAACCAACTGCTTCTTTCCGTCCATTTATGTTGCTGAAGTAACCTATACCATTGTTCCAAAAACATTTGTTTCTAGGCTTACATTTAAAAGAGTATAATATCTCTAATTATTCTAAAAAATGTTTCCCTGTACCTACATTGCTCCGAGCAACAGGCAGCATCGTCAAATACTCAAATAATAAGTAATAAATACAAAATAAATAAAAGACAAAACATGGTCGAAATTATACACAGTTCTTGGAGTGATTCATTAGGCACGGAGACAGACAGTTTTTATTGCGAGTGTTAAATACACTCCAGGATCGTACGACAGATCAAACTATGTCACGCAACATATAGAAGCAACTCAGTGTTAATTTTTATGTCACTTCTTAGGTCAATAACTACCCTCAAAGGATAGTAACCTTCAATAAAACGACATAGTTAAAAATATTAGTCTAATAGGGACAAATTAAAATTGCATTTACGAAAAAAACCTGACTGGTATCCTTCTAGAGTTGCTACAATCCAGCCTCATAGCCTATGAACACTGCAGGATCATTCTCTTGGAAAAAGCGACCGTGACGTAAAGCTGTCCGTAAAACATATAGCTCCAAAATTACGAATGTCCTTACGGCATAGTACAGAGTAAGCAACAAGAAAATCTTTCAATTGTTGTTTCCTTTGCCGTTAAGTTTCTTAACTGACATCCAGTTCAGTATATATTTTCTCCAGCTTGTCTGCTACCTAAACATGTAAAAATTGAAATTTAAGACACGGCCAATTTACTTCAAAAGGAGAACGTCCGTGTCTGTCAGTCTGCACATATATCTTGTCAACTACGTATCGATAGCTAGTTCCTCCCAGCTGTCTAGTTTCCTTGTCTTTTTTTAGCCTGAATATCTTGTTAGAATTTGATAAAATATGGAGACCTTGGCATTACACATGAGCTTAAAACACAAATTAAACAGAAACTCCTGCACAAGAAGTTAGCAGTTTCCTACATTGAAGGTCCAAATTTCAAATCTCGGTCCAGATATTTGCTTTCGTGATCGAGCGTATAGCTATATCCCTTAATACATCCAGGCAAAAGCTGTAGTGTTAGGACTTACCTGAAATTATCTCTCACCACTTCCTTCCGCAGAGTTTTCAATTCATTTCCTGACTACTGACAACTGTCTTTATAATTAGACAACTGTCACAGAATTACAGCAGAAAAATTAGAAAGGAATTCAGGTGCTTCTTAAATTCAATTTAAAAATGCTTGTTTTGACCTTCAGTATCACAAGGCGTACATGTGCTGTGTTACATAAATACGTAAAGAGACAAAACAAGAAATTCAGCAAATAATTAATATTATATAAGCTTAGGTAAAAACAAAACACGTAATAAGCTGTTTAGTTACTGGAGGTCGGTATAAGACGATGAAGAAACCGAAAGCACGTGCAGGAAATCGTGAAAAATAATGAGCATAATAAAAAAATATAATTCTGTACCAGGATGTGAAGTGTGAGTGGCTAAGGAGAAAATTAAAATAATATTTTGAAGTGGGAATTTGTCAGAAGGCACCTAACACGTGAAAACCAAAGGAAGGACTAATGAAATAATGAAAGAACTAAGTGTTCTGGCCTACGTTGGTCAGTCTTCTGTCATGACCCGCATTTATATTTACATGCAAATTAGCTGAATGCATAAAGACATTTAGAGTAGAGTAATGCGTACTTACGGAATAGGAAGGGCATATTAGAGGAAACTAAGAATAATGGAAAAATTAATTACTTAAGGAAAAGTCACAGAGGAGAAATTGGATCCAGATTAATTAAGATATATATCTATGCACTGACAATAAAATATTTCTGAAACCCCGTTTGACAGACAAGAGTACATAAAATATGATTTAGACATAAAATATGACTTAATTCTAATCCTCAAACTTCTCAAAGCTGAAGCAAATCTTGGACCTACTTTGATAGCATAAAAACATTCCCATCTTGCCTACAATCAAATATATTTCTTTCCAAATTTATTGACTTCTCTTAGGCGAGAGTTTCCTTCCTTTGTTCCTGTCTGAACGTGGTGAGAAACTGTGGAGTCTGGCATTATACTTTGTGTCTTTATTTTGTTATGATGTTAAATAAATATTGCTCATATGATATTCACGTTAAAAACAAAATACACATAAAACATAGCAGTGATATCTTGTTAAAAGTGAGGAACTCTCCCAAAAAATACATTCATACATCTGATTTACATATTATTATTATTATTATTATTATTATTATTATTATTATTATTATTATTATTATTATTATTATTATTATTATTTGTTATCACCATTATATTGGTTATTTACGATTATACACAAGAATCAAAACATTTAAATTTCGCAAGTCCATGCATCATCATACGATTCAAATAAATCAACATACAAGATGCAACAGTTTCACAAGTTTATTGCTTGACGTTTATGTGTGGCTCAACCTGTATAGGGCGCCTCCCCCACAAAATCAGGAGCATACAAATTTACTAGCAGACTTACAAATCAATATTTCTTATAGCAATAGGTAAAACCAGAGGCTGCTAATGCAGTTGTATGCTCCTTATAATGGGCGGGGAGGCTCCCAAAACATGTTGAGCCACACATAAACGTCAAGTAATAAACTTGTGAAGTTGTTGCATTTTGTTGGTTGACTTATCTGAATCGAATCAAAACATATTTCTGAAGTTTATGGTGTAGCTGCTATTCTGTAATTACAGTTTATGTTACATGTAATATTTTTTCCAAGAAAGCGTTTTGTATTTTTACATTAGAACATTCTGAGATATATGCTCAATGCCCAATATGGCTCTTTGCTGTAATTCCTTGATTTCATATTTTCCCCGTGTAATGTTCAAGTATTTTCTGAATGATTTTGAGGTGGTTCAGTTTGCCCCAATTATTACTAGTTTCACCTTTTATTTTACATTCCACATGCACTGTATTTCTATTGTAAATGATTTACATTAAAGAATCTTATCCTTTCTTTCTTAATCACATTTATCTCTCCTAAAATAGCAAATTTTTTAACATATTATCTACCGACTGACTGAACCGAGGGGAGACAAGAAGTGTGAAGATTGGAAGAGAAGTTAGTCAAGGATGCTGTTTGTCACCAATTCTGTTCAACTTATACGGTGAATACCTTACCAAGGAAGCTTTGGAAGGGTTGGGAGACTACAAAATAGGCAGGCAAATCATTCACACTGTGAAATATGCAGATGACCTTGTGGTACTGGCTAAGGAAGAAAAGGTGCTACAGGACATGATTGATAAACTAATTGAAATTGGAAGATGCTATGGAATGGAAATGAATGT
>Ga0268261_10002269_pt1 | contig 13727 bp, 7 predicted proteins | sample TergutNc150P1_FD_190353 | JGI IMG/M metagenome (GOLD analysis project Ga0268261, IMG submission 190353) | Nasutitermes corniger P1 segment gut microbial community from laboratory colony in Florida, USA - Nc150 P1 (SPAdes) (version 2) | ecosystem: Host-associated > Arthropoda: Insects > Digestive... | reverse complement strand
CCCCCACCCCCAGTGATTTGTGAATTATAAAGGCATGAGGATAGTTCAGGAAGCTAGGTGGAGGAGTTTCTTAGGCCATTTCCACATTGTACAGCAAGTGCTGTAGATAATTGCAATCATGTCACTTAAATCCACAAAACCTGTAGTGTTATTGTAATGCTCAGTTCACAGAGGTTTTAATGCATTTCCTTCTTTTTCCAAAAAGTGACCTGATGCTGGGGGGGGGGAGGGGTTATTCATGCTGGTGAGGAGGTAAACTCCTGTCTTGCTGTTCCAACACATAGCACTTGGACATCCCTTCACTTTACAAACTGTCACCATTCTTGAATTTCAAGGTCTTTCACCCAAAGTTTGTTGGCAGCCCTGTTTGTTTTCACGAACAGTGCCATGGACTGTTTGCTTTCCTGTTGTGTAGGTCACGAAACAGTTGAGGTGACAAAAAGTAATTACACGTGAATGATTTCTGTCTGGTGCCTTACACTTTTCTTTGTTAGCTGCAGAATTCCTTGGGTAGGTGTGATACTAGAATCAGAATTTAAAAAGTAATTTTACTAAGTAAACTGCTGTGCTGTATGTGAATCCATTTCCAGCACAGAGCATGTATAGTTTTATTCCGAATCTTTTTACGTTTGTGGTAGGTATTGCCAGAATAGTGCTCTACACTTGAATTTCACAGTTTCTTCATCCTATGCCAAATGTTCTGTGGGGTGGTACAGTGTGGAATATGTATTATTCAGGTAGCCAAAAATTCTTATGATTTTCCACAACTTGTCATAATCTGGATTTGCTCAGTCAGATGGATATTTGTTTTTGAAGTGAAGCACTTTCATTACATGCATAAACCAATTATGTTTCATGACTTTTGAGTATAATGGAGTAGACTGTAGCTCATTATTTCACCAGTTATCTTGTAGTGTGCGCTGAGCATCATGTCCCACGTCCCTTCACAATTGGCAGGACTAGAAAACTACGTAGTTCATGAATAAAAGTCTGTGGTTGTGAAGTTTTTATCTTCCTGTCCTTGAATGTGCTGTTGGTAATAATGGTTTGACTCTACCAAACTGATATTCAGTAGTTCATCTGTAAACATTAATCAAAACCAGTCTGAAGCTGATGAATCTGAACTGATATGAGGCACTGCACAACAATTCACACCAGCTTGGGAGCACTGAACTGGTGTATTGTAGGCTTCTCTTCACCTCTACTATCACGAGGCCACAACTGGCCTGTCAGAATTTTCTGACAAACCATCAGCACTTTCAGTATCAAGCCATCTGAATCAGTTTGATCCACAGAATCACTGACCAACTGTTCCATCTCAGTCACAGCCGTGTAACGCACGTGCATTGTCACTAAAAGGCAACTGGTGATTTGAGATGGATCAAACTATAGCCCATCTACATCAGAACATACATCTTCCTTCATCATTGCACAGCTGCAGATCCAGAAATTAACACAGTGTCCTAAACATGAAAAGGATTCAATTTGTGTGAGACAGAGATGACAAAATTTGGAGTTTTGTTAGTATAGTAACTGTTGTTCAACTTAGCCCGCATTGTCACTGGTTAATAAACTGAACACTTGTCCATTATAGGACCTTTAACTTTCAGTTTATAAACTAACTGCTAGTCCTTAAAGGTTTAAACGGAGTGAAACCGATATTTTCAGAATTTCATTCTTTCACAATTATGCCACCATATTACATTATTTATAATCCTTGTACATGACTTGACTTCTCTGGCGTGGTTGCTGGAAAGTGTACTGAGCTGAAGAAACCAAATTTCCCATCTGTGTGTGCAGGCAGGGAATTTGTTACGTTATGTATAATCCTTATGTCAGTGTTTGACATAGTTTCGTGAAAGGATGCTCATCTGAAGGAAACCATTTTTCCATCTTTGTGTGCAGGCAAGGAGCAAGGTCTCACTTCGCAATTTGTCAATGATACTGAGACAGGAAGAAGTGGCATCAGCCGAACAGCGTTTAGAAAACATTAAGCAAGGTGTGGCATATGCCAAAGAGGCAGTGCAGCTTGATACCAATGATGGTATTTCATGGACTGTGCTGGGCACTGCATATCTTTCATCCTTCTTCTCACTGTCGCAGAACCCTCACACACTGAAACTGTGCATGTCTGCATATCAACAAGCGGTAAATATCTGAAGAACCATGATAGCAGTGTTGTATAATTGTACCAACAAGTGTTGTATTATTGTTATATTGCAATATTATATTAATTTGTAATACCTACTTCTGCTGGTGTAATTCTGGGTTTACAACACATAGGCCGAGGACATATTTCTAAGTTTCTGTACACATGTCCACGATGACCACTGAGAAGTCTCTGGTGCAAAGGTCAAGGTTCAGGCACTTCAAGCCACTGATGACCACTGAACCCGTCAGGTGATGCTGAATTGTTCCTACTTTTCTTTAGACCGCACATTGGACTGTGTACTCACTCACGATCAAGCAGTCTCAGGGGAGTGACATTCCAAATTCATCAGGTGAGACTGACAGCGGCAGTGGTGCCTACATAGTTTTCTCTCCATGTAATACACACACTAGTAAAAGCTACCATCTGAAGTCTGTGGAAGTTACACTGCTGAGGCACCTCCTCTCCCTCTGTCCTTCACGCAACAAAGTTTGATCCAAACCATGGTCGAACAACATCTGAGATACGTCAGACCAGAGGCGTCTATTTGGAGGATACAACAGAAATAATAGTAAAATCACCACCTGTGTCCAGGGTGTCAAGGATTTTTTTACACCAGATTTTCGTTTTTCTTCTGCTTTGTAGAAAGTATATGATGTACCATTATTTTCACACATCCAAATCATTTTACTATCTTTGAATTGAAGTAGTGTATTTTTAATTTGATACTCATGGATCCATGCATCGTAGATTACTCAGTAGAAATACCAACAAGATGCAGCTTTGTAATAGAATTTATTATTCCAAAGTTTTTTAAAGGCTCAACATGTTTCGAGCGGCACGCCGCTCATCATCAGGAGCTCTAAACTGTATTTGCAGCCTCTGTTTTATATGCCCATATGGTGACCGGCCGTTGCCAAGGCTGAGTGTGTACTGCCCACTCAGCCTTGGCAACGGCCGATCACCATATGGGCATATAAACCAGAGGCTGCAAATACAGTTTAGAGCTCCTGATGACGAGCGGCGTGCCGCTCGAAACATGTTGAGCCTTTAAAAAACTTTGGAATAATAAATTCTATTACAAAGCTGCATCTTGTTGGTATTTCTACTGAGTGTATTTTTAATTATGTAATAAACATATTTTTATTTTGCAGGAGAAGGATGTTGTTGCTCGCAGTAGCCCTGATTTGCACTACAACAAAGCAATTGTGAGTACTGACAAACCTCTCACTGTTCAGGAATGGTCAAATATATGTTTTAATGTTAATTCCAAGGAAATACAAATAATTATGTCTTTGTTTTAATAATTTAATAATACAAATGCCATTACAGTGAAAGGTTGATTGTGTGTTTTTGAATCCACATTTTTCTTGATTGTATGCCCATATTTATTGATCTCACCGGTTGTTCTGTAGGAACAGTGATGTATTTTCCAGGAATATATATTTTGGCATTCTAGTCAGTTCATCAATTATGCATTCATATTGATACACCCTAGCTGACCTCCATCGCCAGTATAAGAAATACATGCACAAACGGCCCAAGCACCTTCTTCTCTAGCCATTCACCCAACTGCCGCAGTGTTTTTCCCTTTGTACTTGTTTTTCACTGCTACACTTATACATACCTAACACGGTAGATACTCTATCTCTCGCTCTGCGAATGACAACTATGGCATATTGGTTAAAGGAACAATTTTGTAATCTTGTGTATCTCGCTGAATTTTCTGTGCAATAAGTCTCTTTAAAAAAAACACATATCATATTCCGCCTTAACAGAATCATGTTGTAGCCATGTATATGTCGTGTAGTATGTCATATACATGGTACGATGTGATGTGCAACGTTGGAATGTGCAAAAGCAAATCGACGCTACGCGATACATCGTACCATATAAGACGGATGACCGGATGAGCATTATCGTATTGCGGTATGCGCGTCGCCGGATGCGCATTGTGTCACAAGGTCGTCTCACACTGTGACGTCACTCCACGTTATGCTGTGACGTCACTCTGCGTTATGCTGTCACGTGACTTTTCACCAGAAAGACACCCAGCTATAAGACATATACATGTCAAAAAAAAAATCATATTGATCATAAATTGGCCCATAGCTGTTGTTCCCAATATTTTCAATTGAAAAGGGACAAAGAGTTTTCATTTGTGTTAGACTTCCATAGCCATTCTATTGCCTTCCTGTGTGCTTCTTATTCTCTGGCTTCAAGGTCATTACAACACAAGCGAGCCATCTTTGTTACCAGTATCAAATCTCTGAAGCTATGGGATTGGACAGGTGCTGGATTTTCAAATATTCTAGATTATCGGAAGACACCTATACTGATCGAAGTTCTTACAGGTAATTTTATGCAGCCAGCTCTCAGAGAATGTGCATTTGTCACATACTTTCATTTTGTCATAAAAGGACTTAACTTTTTCAATTATCATAGGCCCAGTTACAGGTTTTAATATTTCAGTGTAGTGGTCACAGTTCACTGCTGGTGCCCTGGGCAAGAATTTCACAAGAATAAAACCTTTCTGATTCCAAAAAACTAGCCATGATTTACCCTGCTGGTGGCACATTTGTGAATTTTTGCTTCATGTTTTGTGGTGCCATTCCATTGACTGTTATTGGGATTTGGGGTCAAAGAGATGGACCCAGCTTGTTTGTTCCAGTGTTGATGCTCGTTAGATGCCATAAATGCTAACTGATGTACATGAGTAGGCAAGGGGCAGTTACTGCTGATCATTTGTGCTGATGTAAGACAAGAGGAGAGGGCTTGCTGTTGCAGACTGTCATGGAATAAAACTTGGATCCACTGCTTTGAATCTGAATTCAGTCAGCATTCAACGGAGTGGTGCTACACAACATCCAACAGAAGAAGAAATTACAGTGTGTGCCACCAGCAGGAGAAGTCATGGCAGGGGCAGTGATATTGTGGGATGAGAAAGGTGTTGTTGGTGTGACCACCTCACTCAGGGGACAGCAGTATACTCTTTCAGCTATACTGAAACATTATGAAGAGTGATTGCTTGCTCTTGGGGAGTTCATCCCACAAAAAAAATCACATGTGTTGTTCCTCCATGACAATGCCAGACTGTGCACAGTTGTGCGCACCACTGAGGCCGTCACCAAATTTGGATGGACATTTGCTAGACCTATGTTACGGTTCCTATCTTATAGCAGTAGAATTTTATCTGCTTATTCCTGTGAAAGACAGAATGCAAGGATGCTATTATGGGGATGTCAAGGCACTGTAGAATGCTGTGTACCAGGGTCTGCAGAGGAAGGAGAGTAAGTTTTGCTGTGTCATAATACATATTGCTATTTGTAATACATGCTTCTGTTCAAAAGTGGAAGAAGATTGATGGTAAAGATGGAGGCTGTGCTGAAAAATAAATGTGCCTGTGGCAGTGTTACGGTGAAGTTCTTTGAAATTTGTACGTGTCTTACTTGTAAATAGCAAGAAACAGAAAATAGGAGACACCACTTTCCCACCAACCCTCCAGATAGTTTTACCATTTTTTGCTAATGTAGTTTTAAATCTATTCTGTCTTGTTTAAAGGCCTTAAAGTATGAAGAAGAATATGAACTGGCATTGCAGTCATTCTCACGTGCCCAGGCACTAGACCCTACATGGGAGGCTCCACAGGAGAAGGAGAAGCAGCTGGTGAAATATTTGGACAGTGTTCAAGAACTTGTGACCCTCAGAGGGAAAATGAAAGTGAAGAAGTTACAGCAAATGGTGCGGGTAAGATCACACACACAGACGCAGAGTGGGTAAGCCCATGGAGTAGAGCTCTTTTGAAAAGATAGTAGTGCCCCACGCTATTGACAAAATTTCCAGCCTTTTGTGGAACTGAAAGGTTAATTAATTACAAGAACCATACATTGTTCCCTGTCCTAAGCCAGCTCCATTCCATCCACATTCACATCCTTTCATATTATCATCTTCCCGTAATGCTGTTGTCATTCAGCAAAATGCCTGTGGGCTGGATGACATTTGGTTTGATTCCTAGTAAGAACAGAAATACTGCACATCGCTGTGTGCAGACTCACTCTGGGGCACACCCAACTCTGCTATTCAGTGAGTAGAGGGGCTGTTTATAGGGGTAAAATGGCTGGAACATGAAGCTGACTTCACACTTCTCCCCAGTGGCAAGGTTGAGGATGCATGGGACATGAACTCGACTACACTGTCATGATATGGTCATCAAGAGCAGGGATAACATTGATATCAGCCGTTAAGTTTTTTTTTTGTGTCTCTAGATGTGAAATAGGCCATTCCTGACATGTGAAGACAGACATTTTGTTCTGTCTTCATTTTCCCATTCAAAAATTGCTGAAGTCTGATATTTGGTGTTGCGTATGTTACAGTCTATAGAATCAAAGCAGCTCGGACCGTATGAAGGAGGGTGCTACACAGCAAACAACAAGACTGTCAAGCTGGAGCCTGTTGCTCTGAAGAAGCTACAGTTGGGAATTAACCTTGAGAAAGTGGTTCTTGGCAAAGTGGTGTGCAGCGTACATAACGATGATGTTGTACCATTGTAAGTAAGAAGTCATGTTCCTGTCTGTTGTTCAGCTGGCAAATGTATTGAGCAACCACTGTGCCATTTGCAGCATCTGAATGAAGTTCTGTGAAATTTTCATCCATCTAACTTGTAAATATTTTTCAGTCAAAATCGTATGGTTGATGTTAAGAAAGGGGGCAGAAAAATTTGTACTGGATGCAAGAAAGGCAAGGGAGCAGTACCAATTGCCATAACTTTGTGCTGCTTGCTTACTTGTGAGAACTAGGGAGCTTTGCTTTAGTGCTGCCACAAGATGCCTTCACAGAATTGTGTTTAGGCATAGGGAGAGATTATTCATACTAGCCCATATTACATTTTCATTACACAGGAGTGATTTATGGATTAGACAGTTAAATATCTCTACCATCCCAGAACTCTTTATATATACACACACACACACACACACACACACGCGCGCGCGCACACACACACACACACACACACACACAGAGGATTTAATGGACCTGGTACCAACAGATATTAAAGAAATAGAGTGGGGAGTTATGGTATGGATTGATCTGGCCCAGGATTGGGACAAGCGGTGGGCTGTTAAGAATGCAGGAATGGACCTTTTTGTTCCATAAAGTGCAAGGAATTTCTTGACTAGCTACGAGGCTGTTAACTTCTTAAAAAGGATTCTGCTGCATGAAGTTAGCTATCTGGTTAGTTAGCTAGTTAGTTAGTTACCTCCTATATGCGTATTGCCCTGTATATGTTACCTATGGTGTGAGTCACATCCTGGTTTGTGATGATTACCAGGCTGGATGATTGAAGTACAGATGTGAAAGATGCAAGTCTTGGATGATTTGCTAGGTCAGTTGCCAACATTTTGAAGGATTATAGGACTTTCATCTTCAGGATAAAACAGTCCAAGAAGAGCCCTGAAGATGGTGGCAGTATGTTCCTTTGAAACCTCAGTAACTGTTCACAAATCAGCCTGGTGTAACATCCCATAAGACTTGAATCTTCAGCAGCACTGCTGTGATAACCTCAAATCTTGCAAGTGCAGGTATTTATGTATCATGGTATGTTCTGCAGCACATTTTGCATGGTTGATAAAGAAGAAACATGTATGGCTGTGACAGTATACAACCTTGCACAAGGGAAGGGTGTCATCATAGGTGACACTGTGGCTGTCCCAGAACCCTACCTCACCAATGTTCACTTCAAATACAAACAAAAGGTGAGAACTGACTGCATCTTTCATGTTTTTAAGTTCGTTACAATGTTGGTCACTGTCTGCCTAACCCTTGGAAGATGGAATTTGACCTGAATTTTATTTGAAGATTTGTTCGTGCTGCAAAGTAAATACACACGCTGTCCATTGCAGAAGCCAGTTAATTCTGTGCAGGGAAATAATCTGACTGTGTTGTTGGAATCATACAAAATACATAAATAATGGGTGTTTAACCTTTTTTGACAAAGGACCAGAACCGTTATTGTGGGCTGGTTTGCAAGCCACATGTGCCAGAATCACACATGTTACACATAACCACCAAAATTATTGTGCAGTTTCATAGTATGTATGTAATTTACAAATGTGGCCATGGGTCACTTAATACAACTTGGCATAGGAGATGAAGCTTACGTGAACCAATAGTGAGGTGCTGGTTTTGCTGTAGCTGAAGACAGGTAAGATGGTAGTAACATTTCACGTATGAAACTCCTCCTGTTGCTCGTCTCTCCACTCCCCCATTATTTAATAATATTGGGTCCAAAGGTAAATTGTTTTAAAATATCTTTAAACACTTTCATCCTTCACTGTGAGAAACCAGCAAATTCATTGATGTATCACTCAAATAAAACACCCAACTAGATACAACAATCAGTCGTAAAATTTTATTGCTTTGTCGTACAGACACTGCTCAACATGTTTCGGGCATTATTATGCCCATCATCAGGAGCCCGTCAAACTGCCGTTGCAGCCTCTGGTTTCCCTACGAATGTGGAGGTGGACGTGTTCTCAGTTGTGGTCGACTGAGAACACGTCCACTTCCACATTCGTATGGAAACCAGAGGCTGCAACGGCAGTTTTACGGGCTCCTGATGATGGGCATAATAATGCCCAAAACATGTTGAACAGTGTCTGTACGACAAAGCAATAAAATTTTACGATTGATTGTTGCATCTAGTTGGGTGTTTTATTTGAGTGATTGAAGATGCACGGAACCACAAACCCTAAATTCATTGATGTATCATTGTGACTTCCCAGGAATGGAATTTCGGCTCTATACGGGTGGAAAGTCCACTGGTGCTTGTGGTAAATGGTCGCAAAGTTGGGCAAGATCAGCAAGCCAGTGTACAGCTGTCATCTTTCAAATATGCTGAATGATTTCAGTATAGGTACCACATTCATCAAAGTGTACTGAAGATCTGAATTAAATTAGTAATGCATCAGAATGTCACGGATGATGCAAACATTTGTCTTGAGTTGGTGATAATTTGATTATTGATTACTGCTTTTATTCCAACACATGCACATATATACACTTTAAAACACTAATTCACATTAATACTTAAAACACTTAAAAGCATTTAAAAATCATTTTAATGAGGGGGTAACCTCATTAAAATGATTTTTAAATGCTTATAAGTGTTTTAAGTATTAATGTGAATTAGTGTTTTAAAGTGTATATATGTGCATGAGTTGGAATAAAAGCAGTAATTATAACAACATGCACAGTGAAACAATAAAAAAATTGATTATTGATTGATTGATTGATTGATTGATGGACTGACTGACTGACTGACTAACTGATTGTGTGGTGTGTATTCCTTTGTATTACAACCTCGTATCAGCTTATTATAACCCCTCCACCTTTCCCCCATTGATGTTGTGTGTGAAAAGATTTTGAACAGTGCACCCATGGCCCATTTGAATGCACTGTCTTATCAGTCACCTAGAGATTCTGAGGAGAAGCATGAAGATCTGTCAGGATGGCCATGCCTGAACCAATATTCAAACTGGTACCTACCAGAAACAAAGCTGTACCACTAACTACTCCACTGCAACATTTTGTGCTTTAACCTGCTAAATTTTGAAGCAGAATAAGGATATTTCACAGATGTGTTAGCACTGTTATAATTTTCAGATGTGTATGTTAATTTTGTCTAATTGTTGGCCCTAATATGTACACTTTGTATTTATTCATTCTCAGTTTACTTAATGATGTTGCTAATGTTTCATTATGTAGTGTCAGTTCATAGAATAAGTACTACAGTGAACTGTAGAAGGTGTGGAAGGAAGCATTGGTGGCCTAGTATGAGATACTATTCTGGACATTAGCCTGGGTCATACTGAGGACTACCATAAATGGGAATACATTGTCAATAAATATTCACAGTTTCAGTGAGCTCACATGTAAATAGTTTTATTTAAATGGCAACTAGTTTTGACCCTATAATCAGATCATCATCAAGGCCATGACACAAGAATTTGAAACATGTATTGAAACTAAAAGCATCAGTTGGACATGCGCCTTTTACTTAAAAAATATGCATTGAAATGTGTGCAAAATCTATAAGTAAAAACAGTTTCAAAGAAGCCTAAGGATATTTAAAAAAAATAATAAATATTTTATTCAAAACACTGTTTTAAAAAAAACTGATTACAAAATTGGTATGTATTGTTTTGTAAACTGTGATGTTGCGTACTAACTTATTCAGTACTCATATTCTACATGCCACTGGTATCTTATTTTAAGTCCAGATGTTTGTCATGTAATATGTTGGATGCAGTTAGCATTTGTGGTAAAGTTATGTACTGGAGATAAATCCTCTTAGATTTTTGTATATGTTAATGATGTTCCAAAAATATTAGATGAGATTCATTGTCTTGTGGAACGTGATTTGTTTTTGTTGGGGTTGTCTGTGGAACCGGTGCTTGGTTTGTTACTAGTTGTTTACCAAGATGGAGGTTTCATATGTAGATAAACAAGACCCTTGAATAAGATAGTCAGTCTTGAGATTTGTTAGGCCGTGCATCGTGGTATAATTCCTTTATTAGTTCCAACTTGATACACAATTCTTACATCAATTACATAAAATTAATTTTATGTAATTGATGTAAGAATTGTGTATCAAGTTGGAACTAATAAAGGAAAGATAGTCAGTGTTCGGGCTGAGATGTTAACCCGGGAACTCCAACATAACAGGCAGGATTCTAACCATTCGACTGGGACCTAAATTCCAGTGTTTGAGACAGTGGTGTACATGGTTTTCCTTAGTCCCTCTAAGCAACTGCCAGGGTGTGAGATTTTATGCTTTTGGTGGCAAATGCATTAAAATTTTCCCAGATGGTAGCTGCATCAGTATTGACCAGCAACAAATTTTTTGAGATTCAGATGAGGTCCAAGCAAACAGAGATGTACAGCATTATGGGGGTACATAGAAAAGTGTGTGTGGGGCAGCAGTGTCCAGAGACACAAGGTGCAGGTAGTACACCTGGAACCTATACTTGTTTCTGCTGAGCAGGGTGACTTAAATCCACTAACTTTGGTCACACCAAAAAATCTCAGAGTTTGGAGCCTGCACCCATCCTACAAATTGCGTCTGACAGGATGCTTTGGAGGTATGCATATCACAAGCCATTAATAGTCAAGTTCCCTGACAGGTGTGAATTGTAGAACAGGTTCAGCCCAGATAACAAAAATGGCCTGGTCTGGTATACAGACAGGTCCAAGACCAGTAAAGGCATTGGTTCTGGGTTGTATAGAGTGGGCTCTAGGGAGCACATCTTCAGTCTTAGGCTATCCATGGTATTCCAGGCTAAAATATATGCCATTGAGGGTTGTGTAATGGAGAATGTAGATAAGCGCTACACAGGTAGGAACATCTATATTCTTTCCAACAGTCAGGTAGCCAACAAGTGTTAAGATAATGCCGAATTAGTCTCTGACTGCCATCAGTCCCTGGTGAAACTTGAAGGACATAACAGAATCCAATTGCTCAGCAGGTGTGGTGGGCTTGTATCAGCTTACCAACAGGTATTAGTGCCCACCAGATACATGATGAAAACTCATCAGAAACCCACTAGAACAAGTTTTTAAAAATGTTTGGAAAAATGTATTTCTGTGTTTGTGGTATGCATTTTAAGAAGAAAATGCAGTACATCTCATTTTACTGTGACAGACACCACTGTCTATATATTCCCTGCGACTTAGATGTAAGTCTATATTGGAATCTGTGAGCTACTGCTGTATGGTCATTGCAGTATCTTAAGCATTATATAATTCTAATTCAGCATGTTTCACAAATGCTGAGACATGTTATCCTTTGATATGTAATGGCTATTGCTAGGAGTTTTGTAATGCTAATATCAGTGGATTTGTATACCAGAATTCTGTACATTCTGTCGCCACTATCTTCCAGCAGGTTGTGAAGTGAGGGCTAAGCTCATTTATGATCATAGTAATGCATTTGTGTTTATTTGGCGCCCATATTACATATATAGGAGACTGAAAACAACAAAGAAATGCTTGGGACTTTAGAGTTTTTTATCGTGATAGTCCAAATTCAAACAATCCAGTGCGGAATAAGGAAGCAATTTATGCAAAAACATGGGGATATTCATTATAAAATATTTTAAGCTCGCCACATTTCGCACTAGCCATCAGAATTATTCTCGACGAGACGAGAATCCAGAACAAGATTTGGTGGGAAGATCACTAAGATGGCAACACTGCTTCCGCAACTTGAAAATCATGTAAGTGTACTGACATGGTCGAGGTTGGTATCAATGATCACTTTTGTTATCCATGGCGCAATTGTCACCACAATCGCCAGGTGTTCGGGAACTGATCTGAGCTCGGGAGTATGTGTGGTTACATTTGTTTCCATCTCGTGGATATGAAGGCATGATTAGAATAAAAGTTCTAATGTAAGTCGTGCTGTGAGAGGTCAGCAACTCAGATGCATTTCGACCTGAAGCTATCGTACAAACGTGGGAAACGTAACTCGTAAATACAATTACTGTGGGAGCAGTGACTATGGAAATGACGGGTCTAAGGACTCGTTGCTTGTATGAATTCCCAACGCACATACAGCTGGTATTCAGAATAACTCATATCTAGATGCATAACTTCGATATCGATTTGAATTTTCTCTGTATACATTTATAGGACTAAAGGGCATTTGCATAACTGCTAAATTTTCAGAGTTCTCAATATATGGTTGGATGTTTGTTAATGGGGGAAAAGATTATGAAAAGTGAAGCTCGACGGAACGTTTCATATGCCAAACAAAACTATAAATTCATATGCAGATTCGTCACAAAATAATTTTTAGAACAAAAAAATAATGTACATGGCACTTAACCATTTACGTACCTTTTTAGTGCAGTTTCGAAACTTCACTATGCTTCTTTTGAAGTTAATAATTTTATGCCTGTGGTTGCTATTGTTACTATCAGCACTCCTTTAGCCAGCACACGTGACGCAAAATTGTCAGATGTTGCATATCTTCCAGTTGTTGCTTTCGTTAATTTTTCCATTAACATAAGGCAAACTTGTTTAGAAAAAGCCCTTTTATTATTATTATTGCATGTAATTGCATTGTCGTGAAGGTATATGTGGTGTCAGACGATGCGGTTGTTCTGGTGTATGACACCCTGTCAATTCTTGACCGACATTTCGGTAAATGTTACACATCGTCACGACGTGATAGCTCGTGTCAAGGTAATCATCTCGCGGACGTGTAGCTGGTTCCCGTACAACAGTACGGTTGTTAGAACCGGTTCGTGTTTTTATAGGCGGAGTTTTCTGAAGTTTTATTTAAAAAATGTCAATTCTGAAATAGCTTCGGGGTTAAGCCCAGTCTGTGGGGTGTTAATTGTTCAGTGTTCACCCATTCTTTGAATGGTAATGAAGCGGACCTGTTCTCACAGCCAAGGAAGCAGAATGTGGTGTTGAATAAAAAAATTCTGAATCCTCTCTTGGTTGACTTATGGTCCATTTGAGTTCCTTTGATGGGTCTGAGGAATAGGCGCACCCAGAATTTTTCTTCGGGGGG
>Ga0268261_10002268_pt1 | contig 13732 bp, 8 predicted proteins | sample TergutNc150P1_FD_190353 | JGI IMG/M metagenome (GOLD analysis project Ga0268261, IMG submission 190353) | Nasutitermes corniger P1 segment gut microbial community from laboratory colony in Florida, USA - Nc150 P1 (SPAdes) (version 2) | ecosystem: Host-associated > Arthropoda: Insects > Digestive... | reverse complement strand
CCGGAATAATACACTACATAATCACCACTTCTTAATTCACCTTGTCCTTTCCATCGCACTTCACTGACACCTAGAATAGACACCGCGTTCTTCTGCATTTCTTTTTTCAAATTTTCCAATTTGCCTAGTACAGAGCATATAAAAAGAATACAGTTGCATTGCAAAAAATAAGATTTCATTCTTTTACAAATCATATCTCATATTCATATGGCATATTGAAAAATGTACATTAAACTTAAAAGAATTTAAAATTGGTAAGGTAGAACAATCAGAAGCATCAGCATGGGCGACTGGGTGATTTATTCTTCATGTTGTGCTTAAAACTGTGTAGCCTGCCTTCTAGTAATGAGTATTAGGCTTAAATGTTCAGTATAATAGTGTCGATAATTAGGTAACCTTGTAGGCTTATGAGGGTGCTCTGAAAAGTTCTTGGCCTGACAATGAAAAACAGTAATTTCAAAATTATTTTTATTTTTCAACATAATCTCCCTTAAGACTAATACATTTATTCCAGTGATGCTCCAGTGCCATTATCCTGTCCCTGTAGTGGTTCTTCGTAAGATCTGCAAAATACCCTTCTACAGCTGCAATCGCCTCTTAATTTGAAGAAAAACACTGACCAGCAAGGAAGAGTTTGCGTTTTGGGAAGAGATAGAAGAGGAGCCAAATCTGGGGAATAGGGTCGATGTTCCAACAAGATTCATAGTGCAGATCCCTTAATTTTCCCATTGCCAAAACACTTTTGTGTGATTTTTTTCTTTTGCAAACCGGGTCTTTCCTCATTAATTTTTTCGTCTAGTCTGATTAAAAGATTGGAATAATATTCCCCGGTTATTGTTTTACCCTTTTCAAGGTAATCAATAAACAAAATGCCTTCAGCATCCCAAAACACCGATGCCATGACCTTTCCTGCTGATGGAACTGACCTTGTCTTCTTTGGCGCTGAGCAACCGGCTTCTGTCCACTGTTTTGACTGCTGTTTGGATTCTGGTGTGTAATGGTGATTCCAAGTCTCATCCATAGTAATAAATCGATGCACAAAATCAGTTTTATTTTTGTTAAAATGCTCCAAGCACTGTTTAGAGATTTTCATGCAAGTGCTTTTTGATCCGCTGTGAGCAAGCTTGGTACCCATCTTGCGCAAAGCTTTTTCATATCCAATTCTTCATGTAAAATATATCCCACATGTTCTTTTGAAATGCCTATAGTCTCAGTAATTTCATGCACTTTCATCCGCCATTCGTCCAATACCATATCATGCACTTGTTCAATGATTTCTGGTGTTGTTGCACTTTTTGGATGTGCTTCACATGGATCATCTTCAAGGCTGGTACGACCACGTTTAAACTCGGTAGCCCATTTCTTAATTGTTGAAAATGAAGGAGAAGAGTCCCCATAAACTTTTATGAACTCTGAATGAATTTTATTTGGCGTTAAACCTTCTTTTACAAAGAATTTTGTGACTGCATGATACTCAATTTTATCCATTTTAAGGGATACAGACAACACTGCTGCTTCAGACAGCTGTATAAAACAAACTACTTGATAGAAGGACTTGCAATTTCACATGGATACTTATGACAGATGTACCAACTTAGGGGAAAAAAATCGTGCCAATAGTGTTGCCATCTATGGTGAATGTAGAGAACTTTTCAGACCACCCACGTATAATAGCATGGTACTTAAATACTCACGTGGGGGAGTATGGTTCTCTGGCTAAATCAGTCATTATATGTCCTACTGGCTTAGTGAAGTGGATGTTCTGGCTATGAGACAAGTGTGTGTCTTGTGTGCCAGTTGGTAAGAGTCATATAGCACCAGCACGTCAAAGATTGTATGTTTTAGCAGTCATGTTTTTATTGTTAATTTGCCTACCCCTTACAGTTTTCAGATAATTATAGAATTTTTACACAGTGTCAAGGTGCCTTCCTTTATGTGTAGTGAATTTAATGTCCATAATATCTTCTATGCAGCAGATAGATTGTGCCTCGTTTATCAGGTATGGGGCATAGGTGGAGCTGTTATGGTGGTTTTATAGGCTGCAATGTGCTCTTTATATGTAATTTGAAAGTGTCTTCTGGTTTGTCCAGTGTAAATTAGAGGGCAGTCGGGACATCGGAATTGGTTAATGCCGCTGATGTGGTATTTGGAACATTTATTCATTACTGTGGCTCTATTTGAATTCTCCCGATGTTGGTTTTGGTTTGATATATCACACCAACATTCTGTTTTTTAAAAAGTTTATTAATGTAGTAGATTTATTTTCCTACATACAAGTAGCCCATTTCTTTTCTCTGTGATTATAAACTTCCTTTTGTATTGTTTCAGTTACATTGTTGTGGTGATTATTGTGGAATATAGTAAGTAGACTACAGTTTCCATTTTGTTTTGATGTTTTATAATGTTAATGTCTAAAAAGTTGGTTTTGTTATTTTCTTCTAATTCAAGTGTAAATTTGAGCTTCGGAGCCACAGTATTGAATTCTTGTAGCATATCATTAATAACACTGGTCAGCAAAATTCAACTTTTTTTTTTAACCCACAAACTTCAATAGGTGAACTTAGCAGTACTTTTTATGCCGAATTCAGGTATGTATACAGAATTATTCTATCAGGCAGGGTTTCAAAGGTACAGAGGAATTTAAATGTGCAAAATAGTACTTCACATTCTCATGAAACAGGCAGAAAGTTTTTTCTAAAATGTAGAGGCATATGACTTTCGCTGGTATTTGGCGTCAGATACATCACTCTTCATTGTCCAGCAATAGTCTGCCAACATACCTGAGGTCCACGAGCCTTGGTACTGCTTTTCCGTATCTTGGTGATATCTTTCACCATGTTCGTCACTGACTTTGCTGAGATTTTCTGGGGAAAAATCCAAGTGTGACTCCAAAAAGTGGATTTTCAGACTCATATTGCATCCCATAGCTTTGTACGAAGTCAACAGGTCCTGCACAATATTTTGATAGTTCACTGCTTTGTGATTTCCTAAGAAGTCCTTGCAAAGCCTCTTAAATGACAACCTTGCATTTTTTTCAGTCTCATTCAGGTCTTCATCAAACAGTTTGTCTTGCATAATTTCCCTGATCTGGGGTCCTATAAATATACCCTCCTTGATTTTTGCGTCACTCACATTTGGGAACTTATTTCTCACATGTTCGAATCCACGGCCGATTTTATCCATACCTTTCACAGAATTTTTTGTGAGGCCCAACTTTATGTGCAAAGGGGGCAGATAAATTTTCTCCAGAAGAACAAGAGGAGGATTGACAACATTTTTCTCCCCTGGCATCAGTGATGCTCATTTAGGCTACAGTTTATTTACATAATTTCTATATTATTCTATAATATTTCTGGTCCCAGCTGTCCCACTCACACAGGAAACAGCAGTATTTTGTGTACCCAAATTGCATTCTGAGTAACAGTGCCACAACCTTGAGATCACCACATAACTTCCACTTAAATTCATCATATTTAATCTTTTCCAACAATAGCTTCATGCTTTCATAACTTAACTTTATTTCCTTCATGTTGGCTGCATGAGCCAAAGGAACAGAGGGGAATCTATTTCCATTATGGAGTAGAACCAACTTCAGGCTCACTTTTGATGAATCAATGAACAAGGGCCACTGATCTGGGTTATATTCATGGCCAAGAACTTCCATAACAGAACAAACATTACTGCAAAACATGACACCATCTTCCAGGGAGAAGAAATCCTTGAATTCTTTATGGTGCCCATGGTGAAAGCACACCTTAGTGTCTTGGCGCAGAAGATTCCAGTCTTTTAACCTGGAGCCTAAAATTTCAGCTTGCTTCTTTGACAGGTTCAGATCACGGACGATATCATTCAGGTCCCCTTGAATCAGCAGGTGTGGTTCATTGGAAGAACAGGCTCCTGCAAATGTTGGATCACAATTCTTATTGTTGTTAATGTGGCCTACATCTTCACTTGACTCACTCTCACTCAGCATCATGTTTGTTGGAGGCTTTGGCACAGGTAACTCTGCACTGTGAGGTACTGGCCTTATTGCAGATGGTACTGAACAGTGTGTTTGGACTTTGCTGTTCCATCAGTGATACTGGTCAGGCAGAAGTAGCAATCTTAAACATGGTTCGTGGGCTCTCTCCAAACCATAGGAATGGCGAAAGGCATACAGCGTGAACCTTTTGCCCATGCTGCGAGAAGCCTGGCACATGTCACACAACGAAAGTTGGGAGCACAACTCTTGTCCCGATTACCCACTTTGCGGCCAAAATAATGCTCTTAGCATTTCTTAATTAGGGGTGTGAAAGACCGTCTTCGGGATTTGAACGTCACTTCCCCGCGGATGTAGCAGAATGCATCCAATGAATTTACACACTTTCTTGGCATATGAATGGTGGAATAAACACTATGTACTTCTGGGATGATAACATACTGAGTTCTGGCCAGGAACCGGCAGAGGACTGTTAGTCACACGTGACTGTTTGCTTGTTACAACATGTCTGTACTACCAGGCTTGTGCTTTCACATAATCTGATGCAACGTGAAAGGTGTGGGTGATAGAGAAATTCTGGAAATGTGTTTGAATTCAGTGTCCAAAAATACATCAAATACGGGCATTTTTCCTCATGGGACAAAATCTTTGTTGACCATTGTAATTGTTGCTTCTTCCTTTTATACAACTATGATGCTGACATCTGAAATAATGTAGTATCCTGTACATGTTCTGGATATGTATAAAGAAGTTGTGTTCTAGGTTTTAAGATGGTTGTAACACATTCTTGATATTATTTGTGAGATGTCATGGAAGTTTTCACATTTTTTATCTCGTTTTAAGACTTGTGTATGGTAACACCTGAAGATCAGTTTCTGATTGAAACATGTAGTGTTAAAAGAATTGTGGATTACTGTAGGTTAGGCTGATATTAATTAAGACCAAGCGACCAACCAAAGAGCTAGCGCCAAACGGCAAGTTGACGACCCTCGGTCTGTTAGCTATTCCTATGCTACTGCATCGCTGGACTCAATAACAGTCAACTTAAACTATAACATGGATTCGCGTATGCTAAGTATTTCCCGTCAAAGTTGAAGAACCCAACTTGGGGAAACTGAAGACCATTGCCAAAGAGGCAGTAGGTCATGTGGAGTGGCGAAACAAGCCTGAAGGCTTTCTCGGATTCGAACCCAGTATTATCATGTTTAAAGTTAATGTTAGACTAATTGCATGAAAATTTAACCTCATGCAGGAAGAGTGCCAGCCGTGCCCCATCATTGCGTGTTTTACCCTGGCATTTGCCTTACAACTGAGGGAAAAAGCATGGAAAAACCTTCAGTAACGTAGTCGAAAAGTGCCAGTTATGCACGATCCAGTTTGGTAACAAGACAGCCTTTTATAGGTAGCCAAGACAACTTGTCGATCCCGATCTCCCTGCTTTAGGGGATCTGGGTCAACCCCCGGTCAGCGTAGACATCTGCTGAGCTGTGTAAATTAGGGTTTCCCCACATTTTGAGTTAAATCCCTCAGAGATCTGATGTGGTCGTTAAAGAAAGGGACTCCCAGATCACTATGATTTTGCTTGTTACAAATGAACCAAGGTGCACTGGTAGCAGTGTGAAGACACTTGGACTGAAGCACCTGCAGTTTCCTGAAAAGTGAATGAACAGCAGATCTCCATGCAGGGAACGTGTAGTTCATCATATGATGGATCACCTGCTTGTAAAGCAAAACGTCATTGCTGATGGAGAGACCACTTCTGTGTAGGAGAGGTCCCGGCACTCCCAGTCTGCCACTTTCCTTCTCATCTAATCGATATGAGTCAACCAGATGAGCTGTGTATTAAGGCTCACCCCCAAAATAACGGGTGGTATCGACCCATTGGCTTTGCTTCACGTAGAGGTGCATTGGTAGGGGTTTTGGAATGCCCCTACCGGCTTTAGTGAACAGCATCGCGGAGCTCTTCGAGACATAGATACTTAACTTCCATTCTTTCAGCCACCATTCTAGGTCACTAAGTTATGTCTCCAGATATTTGATGAGCATCGGTGGCAGAAGAGATGTGGCTATGACGGCCACGTAGTCCGCTTAAACTAAACATGGTGGGAAGGCGAAGGCATTTCGTTAACATACAAACTGAATAGGACGGGAGAAATTATTCCACTCTGACCTACTCCAGCCCGCATGCGACAAGTGGATGTGGTTGTTTGGAAGGACGCTTCGAACATCTAAATATTTAGGTAGGAAGATGTGGTTTTGAGAAGGTACGAGGGAAAATTAAGGACTTCTAGTTTGTAGAGGAAACCGTCGACTCATACAGTATCGAAGGCATTGGTCACATCGAGGGAAACCCGCCTCTTGGCCTCTTCTAGCCAAAGTTCCTGGACACTCTTTCTATGAGACAGGTGTGCTGTAGCGCAGTGCTGTGCTTGGGTCTGAACCTACTCTACTCATTGTGTAGTAGCTTACACCTTCTACTTCACAGAGATATCTGGTAAGATCCTTTCAGACTGCTTGCCAATCGTGTCTTGCAGACTTGTGGGTCGATAAGACGAGGGCAGCGCCTGATCCTTTCCGGTTTTCAGGATGGAAAACGCAGGCATGTTTTCCAAGCTGGCGAAAGTACTGGATTCAAAATATTGCTTTGAATAATACGAGTTGGGAGAAGACACTTATTGGAAAATGCTTCAAGGCCCTAATCATTATACTGATTGGTCCAGGTGCTTTGCCAACTTTGAGACCCTGAATGGCATCTTGACCCTTTGTGGTGTTGGTTAGCTTAGGCTGTCTTGCGGGAGCAAAAAATATGCTTGCTTTGCCTCAACCACCTCATGACTGCCTGTTCTGATGGTTCTGTTTACCGACCAGAACTGAGCATCCATACTGTCTGCAAGGGCTTCGGCTTTCTTGGAATTCGAAAGAGCAAGTCCCTCTGGTGTTACCATGGGAGTTGAAGGAGTGGGTTTTCTCATCATCCGTCTTGCCTTCTTCCACAGCAACTGTTCCTCCAGATCAAGGCTTTCTAGCATGGAGCTTCACTGGTTGTTCCTCCACTCGTGCTGGTTGGACACTGATTTCTGTAGGTTATTGACCTAAGCTTATAGAGGGGGTTCGATAGAGATTTACCTTGCTTCCTTCACCGCTTTTATGGTGTATTTCATCCTGGATACCCGCAGGTATCAGGGGCCATACGTCATATCACAGGCGAACTTGGTAGTGGACTATTCTAATGCTTTCGAGATGGTGCTTGACAGTTCCTTGACACGTGTCAATAGCCACCCGATTCATGAAGTCAGTGTTGGACGGGAGTCCAGATTCCAGGCAGGCCTGGAATTTGGATGTCATTCCTTTTTAAATCCATATGGTGTGATAGGTTGAGGAAGGATGGTCAACATTCCATGTCATTTAGTATAGGTAAGTGATCCGAGCTCAGTGTGGAGCATATGGTCAGATACCCTGGAGTAACCACATCTTTTGTGATAATGGTGGTTACATCAGTGGTGTTGAGGATTTGTAAGGCATGGTTGTATGTCATTCGGCCTATACATATGGAATTTTGGTGTATAGTCACGCACAAGTCTGCCTCTTCTGATTAGCCCAGAGTTCCAATCCACATGCTTGGCATTCGAGTCACCCGCCACGAGGATGGGAAGATTGCCTACAAGGCAGGGAGACAGGTCTGAAGCAAATAGAGGCCTGGAATGTCCTTTAATAGGACACAAACCAGGGTTGTTATTGGCCTGCTCACTGGACATAACACCTTGAGAAGACATCTACATATAATGGGGCCAAGTAATAATCCCATTTGTAGGAAATGTGGTACTGAGGTGGAAACCTCAGTCCGCGTTCTGTGTGAGTGTGAGGCCTTGGCCTCACTCAGGTATACATATCTGGGTTTCTTCTTTTTGGACCTGGAGGACATTTGGGTACTAGGTATGGGGGCCATCTGGAACTTTGCTAAAGGAGCAGGGTCCTATAACCTGGTACAGAATATGGGGCACAAAGGGCCTGTTTTAAGGCCTAGGTGCATTGGGCGCGGAAGGGCTTGAACCCAAATACTATTCCATTCTAGAGGCCTGGAGAGCGATAGGTAAGCCGCCAAGGTTTTAACCGGTTTACTGGCCAGCATGACCTTGGAGGGGTACAGCGTAGTTATGTATAGCGCGGTGGACCAGTATAGCTGTTCTGCCTCCTTCAGTTAACCGGTTGGTACTGTGACACATTTTGCCATCAGGAATGCTTTAGCTGACCTGAGGTGGGTCGCGGTCAAGAGGCATATGTGGGTTCCATATTGCCCGAGGAAATGATCCCGTTCCTGCTTCCTGCCATAGGTACAGTCTGCATTATAGCAGACCAACCGCAAAGCTTCCGTTCGTGTTATCTGTTTAGGCCTTGCTGCCATACTCAGCTTCAAAGGGTACAACTGTTTGGAGAACAGCCCACTAGCAAGCTAACCCAGAAGGGAGTGTGGGGACGGATGTGAGAACCCTGCGAGTGAGGTACACATGCGTTAAGGGGGAAATTATCTTGAAGATCAGATCTCGGTACCTGGTAGGGTTTGGGTGGCACCTCCAGTTCATTGGGTTTGTGTTGCAAAGGCTTAGCAGGCTTTGTGTGTTTCTTTGGCTTAGTTACTGGTGCCGGCTTATGGTGTGCGTGCCTTTGGGCTCACTGCATTCTTGCCTTTTTTACTGGTGTTTCTCAACCACTCTGTGTATGAGTTTCAGTGATTGAGCCAGGAGTGGGTTGATGATCGGTTGGGGAAGTAGCCCTAACAACATGTCCCCCATGGACAACGTGGTTCCAACCTGGTCCTAGGCTCTCCTGCTTGGCGGATGGCCCTGCTGGATTCAACTTCGGCAGGGCAGGAAGGGTTGATGCACCCCCCGCTGCTTTCACCAGGCGACCATTTAGCCAGTGCCGCCTTGGCCTCCTTGCAATTCACACAGCCCTAGTATATGGCTGTATGGTTTCCTTCACAGGCGCAGCACTTAAGCTGCTGTTGTGCGGTATGACACTTACCTGAGAGGTGAGTCTCACCACAAGCAACAACACACCAGGTGTTTAATCGCATGAGTGCTGTGTATAGCCAAAGCGTTGCCAGTGCTTGCTCAGCAGAGGGCAAGTCGGCAAGGCACCAGGTTCAAATGGTGTAATGAATAAGGCATTGAAGTATCTTCCACTATGTGTCGTCCGCCTCCGTATCATGTTATTCAATGTGTTATTTTGAATTCAGTACTTCCTGTAGGCTTGGAAACTCGCTCGCATGTTTTCTATCCTGAAACCTGGGGAAGATTGGCGCTGTCCTAGTCTTATTGACCGATGTCTGCTAGACACGATTGGCAAACTGTTCGAGAAGATCCTACTCACCAGGGTTCTCTGCGAAGTAAGCGGGCGTGGGCTACTGTGCAATGAGCAGTTTGGTTTCAGACAAACACAGCACTGCGCTACAGCTTAACCGCCTCGTAGAATGAGTTTCCAGGAACTTTGGCCAGAAGAGGCTAAGAGGCACAGTTTTCCTTGATGTGGCCAAGGCCTTCGATACTGTATGGGTCATTGGTCTCATCTACGAACTAACAGTCCTTAACTTTCCCTCATACCTTCTCAAAGCCAATTCTTCCTACCTGAATACTCAGACATTTGAAGCATCCTTCCAAACAGCCACGTCTACTTGTTGCGAGCTGGCGCAGTTCAGGGTGGAATTATATTCCCATCCTATTCAGTTTGTATGTTAAGGATATGCCTTCGCCTTCCTGCCACGCCGAGTTGGCTTTACGCAGACAACATGCCCACTATAGCCACATCCCGTCAGGCTACGCTGCTCATTGACCTAGTGCTGTGGCCGAGAAAATGGAGAATTGCTATTAATGTCTTGAAGGGCTCTGCCATGCTGTTCGCTAAGGCTGGTAGGCAAATTCTGAAACCGCGACCAGTTTGGGAGCCAATCCAGTGGGGTGACCCTTGATATACAGCTCATATCAATCAGGTGAGAAAGAAAGCAGTACAGAGAGAGGGAGTCCTGGGGTCTTTCCTGTACAGGAGAACTGGACTTTCCATCAGGAATGGAGTTCTGCTGCACAAGCAGCTTATGCATCCAATGATGGACTATGCTTGCCCATTCTGGAGGTCCGCCACTTGCTCCCATACCAGGAAACTGCAGATGCTTCAGTCTAATTATCTTTGCATTGCTACCAGTGCACCTTGGTACATTGGTAATGGGCTAATTCACGATGATTTGGGAGTCCCCTTCTTTGCCGACCACAGCGGATCTCTGAGAGTTTTGAATCAGCTGATGTGGGGATCCCCTTAGTTACGCAGCATGGCAGATATCTACGCTGACCGAGCATTGACCCGTTCCCTTAAAGAGTGAGATTGTTATCGGCAACTTGTCCTGGCTACTTGCAAATGGTGGCCATGACGACACATTGAATCTTGCCCGACTGGCACTTTTCGACTACCCTGACTGGTTTTTTCCATTCTTTTTTTCCGTCTTTGCGTGTTATGCCCGAGCATAACACACGGACGGGGAACAGACTGCACTTTTCCCACGTACGGCAGCTAAATTTCACTGCGTCCTAGTCGAACCCTAACTTTTAACATGACCAGTCTGGGTTCGAATCCCAGAGAGCCTTCCAGCCAAAGCTATGTCCCCTCATATGGCCTATTGCGTTTTGAGCAGTGGTCCTCAGTTTGCCCACATTGGGGTCTTGAACCGTGACGAGAATCGCTAGCATAAGCGCAATCCAAGTTATAGTTTTCAGTGTCTGTCACTGAGCCCAGCGATGTGGTTAATGCATGAATGTCTAAACAGACAGAAGAATGTCACCTTGCACTTTCATGCAAGTCTCCGCCCTAGTTAGCACTTTTGTTTGTTTGTTGGTTGGTTGATGTTGCGTGAAAAGGGCCGTTCTGAAAATGTGGGATGTTCCCACAGAATGTTGCACAGAAATGCTGCGTCTGACAGAAATTATACTTGTGTGTTTTGCCCATGTTTACACATTGGAGTAGGTAATAAAAAATATGGATTACATTTGAAGAGCACAGGTTGGATATGGTAAGGCCTTGTAAAAGGGCATGTTATGAGGACCACTGCTATACAGCTAAAAGTGTAAGTTGATTCTTTTTTATAACTCAGAAAAATATGAAGATACACTGCACTGATAGTCTGGAACTATAAAATTAGTTTCAGGTGGTGCTGTAAAGCCCTGCCTTCAGCAGCTGTGCATCACTTGGTGCAGAAGCCCACAGTTTCTTCAGTGCATATGTATTTTAAGACATGTTTCATAAAACCAAATATTGCAGTCAACGAACCTGGACACAAGTAAAAAATTGCACACACTCAATATCGACAACTGGCAAAACCACGCTTAATGAGGGATTACTGTGTATCTTTGTCCACATTAACCCTTATCCTGCCAACGTGGAGAATATGGTGAGCTTCTAATAATGCCAGCAAATGGCAGATGGGATATAATTTGGCGTTTAAAGGGTTAATTTCGGCAAGAGGAATTTAATATAACTCCAGAATTATTTTACTTATGTAGTACCATTGTCAGTTTGCTAGTATGAGTGGATTGGCTTCATGATCTAGTGTTATAGATTTAATTTTTATGTCCCCACTCCCCACCCCCTGCCTCCATCTTATGGAAACCCTATCAACTCTAGAAGTTGATGTAGCTAAGAACTAACAGAGAACTTTGCTTATTGTTATGGGGTAGATTGCAAGATAAGCTGTCAGTTATTTTTAGTCATAGATATTGCATAAAGGTAAAGGTAAAGCAATCCCATTGCAGGCCTGGACAGGCCCTGAGGGTTCCAGGAGGTTGAGGCTCCCAGATTTCAAGACAATCGGCACATGAAGGTGGTGAGATTGTCAGCTCTACGCACCGGCCGCCTTTACCCCCAGGAAACATTCCTGGTACTCATTTCTGTTAGAAGTTGAGTCAATCCCAGGGTCATAGTGCGGCCAGAAGGATTATGGCAATGAAAAAATCCAATGACACCATCAGGAATCGAACCCGCGACCTTCCGGCTTGTAGCGCAGTGCCTCAACCACTGCGCCACCGCGTGCCATTATAGATATTGCGTATGCCATTTATTTTATGCCGTGTTTGGAAAGGAGAAAAAACTTCAAAGATGTATGTATGTAAGGTAATCATTGTGCATTTGTCAGTAATGGAAATTTCTTTTCTAGGTACTTTCTATGAAGAGAATGAGTACATCTTCAGAAAAATGACCTCACCTGGTGTGACATCAGAAGAGGTAACAGAGTTATGGCACAAACTTGCAAAGGCTGTAATCACAGAAAATGAGCTGGCAAGGCAATAATGTGTCGTCAGGAGTCATAACACAAGCTATTGTGAAGGGGTGCCATTGCTAATATTATGTACATTGTAAAGGACTACACAAGTTCCGAACTCAGTAATACACGTTAAGAGTATGGAAGTTTTGTTAATTACAGTGAGGATGTGTGTTATTGAAATAGAGATACTGATTTGTCAGCAACTGAATTGGAGTGCAACAAAATAATAAAAAATATTCAAAAGAAAATGTATGACATAAAGTAAAATTAAGTGAAATTACATCTTTCCTTCACTTCATGTGTGCAGTGTTTGTTTCAACTTGACTGTTAGAGTTTTCACATATGAATAAAACTGATGGTGTTGCAGATTTTGGTTAAAATACAATGAGTACAATATACAGTACAGTATAATAGAGTGCAACGGGTTGGTCTTACTTCTTTGTGAGCAAAACTTTGTTTACTTGAATAGTTTATATCAAAAGACAAAGCAGTCATATAACTTACGATACAGCAAAAGAATTGTTTATTATTACAGTATTTTGAACATTATCTTAAATATCCATGCTTGTTCCTTATCAGACTCTTCCTGTGCATCAGTCTCTGGCAGCTGGTGTCAGATGGTTGTATTTGTTTTAAGGCCTCTGTAAAAAGTGTGAACATATAATGGGGCTTGACAGATCATTATGCTATTTTTTAGGGTATTATTTTACCACAAAAGGTAATACCTTTTCTTGTGCCTTAGTTAAAATGAGTCTCGATGGTCATTCCTCTTTGTCTGTTTATCGGTTTCTATGAAATCATCATTATAATTACGTTTATGAAATACTTTGCATATTCCTGTATGGAATTTTTGGAACAACTAAGTTCAACTGAACCTCAAAGTGATGAGAGTTGTCATACAATATGGTTCTTGACACAAAAGTAGCTTGATTTCATTTGGCACTCTGAATAACTTTTGCCCAACCTTGTGGCACATAACAGGGATATTTTTGGCCTGTGCTAAGTTTTGGAATAGATTGAGTCACATTTTATTTCACTATGCACAGTTTTGAAAAACTCATGATGTATAAGTTTTAAGATTCTGCTTTTATAATTAAATACTCATGGCAGGTAATACATTATTTTTCTGCTGACCACTGCAGCTGTTGGATATGTGGCAAACTTCTTTCACATTTGTTTGGAAATCACAAAATACTCACACAAACTTTATTGGCTTCTTTGTTCCCATTTGTTTCACTCTATAAATAGTAGGTGACATCCTGGTTACTCACGTTGTATATAACATGATTACAAAAGTCTAGTAGTAGTAGTAGTAGTAGTAGTAGTAGTTGTAGTAGTAGTAGTAGTAGTAGTTGTAGTAGTAGTAGTAGTAGTAGTAGTAGTAGTAGTAGTAGTAGTAGTAGTAGTAGTGGTGGTGGTGGTGGTAGTGGTGGTGGTGGTAGTGGCGGCGG
>Ga0268261_10002267_pt1 | contig 13734 bp, 9 predicted proteins | sample TergutNc150P1_FD_190353 | JGI IMG/M metagenome (GOLD analysis project Ga0268261, IMG submission 190353) | Nasutitermes corniger P1 segment gut microbial community from laboratory colony in Florida, USA - Nc150 P1 (SPAdes) (version 2) | ecosystem: Host-associated > Arthropoda: Insects > Digestive... | reverse complement strand
GAAGAGTATTATAATTGGAAAGAAAATGCTCTCAGTTGACAAACAGGAAATTCTTAAAAATCCTACAAGAGGATAGTTAATAGAATAAAATTCCATATATATTGCTTATTTCACTATCAAACTGTTAAAGCATGTGATTGTATTCTATACTTATCCTTATATTTATACCTCTTCTAACCAGTGCGTAGCTCCCAGCTGAATAGAAACACCAGAACATACCAACAACATGAACTGTAATATAATATATGCTAATCTGCATTTTATAACATGTCAGCAATACACTAAAAATGTCCAACTATAATCCTAACTTCTATGTATAAGATATGTATATTAAGAGACTGACGAATCCTATGTTACTATGTAACCTCATGGACGAAATAAATGATTGATTGATTGATTGATTGTAATGAATGATTGGTGTAGTGAAAATTTTTTATTGGTTTTTTTTTGTTATATTTTGTTTGGTAAAATTTTGTTGGTATTGCACATGCACTAGTCTCTCTTGGTCACAGTACAGAGCATGTGAATGCTTGTCAGTACTTTGCATTATGTTACACCATGCAAACTTTCCTCCAGGCCTATAGTGTGAGAGAGCTGATGAGGGCTAATGTCAGGACATGCAGCAAGGTTTGAGCATCGTACGAGGTGATAAAAAAAACCTGCGTTTTACTGCAGAGCGTCTCTTGGTTCTGGCAATTGTTTACACAACACATGTTGGTTGTAAAAACCTCTGTGCCAACTAGAAGAAATTTAATAGTGCTAAAAGCAACTTTTTATTTTGTGAAATGATGCTGCTGCTTCTATCATGACAGGCAGGTGTTGATATGAAATGTTGAAATTAATAAGTTGTTGGAAATTTATTGTATTTGAATGAAACCTGAGCTGAATTTTGGCCTGGTTTTGAAATTGTAGTGGACTGTTTTATAACTCCAAGATTAACTTTTTTTATGGTGCCTGTGTTACTAGGGGAAATTTGTAATTGTACTGTACAGAAAACTTGTAGCCTAGGTAAATTAGTGCTGTAGAAAGAGAAGGTGGTTAGTAAGTAATATTTATATTATTAAATTGAATAGTAGACTTGAAACATGTATTGTGTTTAGGGCAGCACATTCCTAATCAGCTAGTATTACCCCACCGCCTCTCATGGTATTTACAGTCTCTGCACATGAACTGCTAGGGATAAGTAATATTTGGTGGCAGCAAACCCTCACAACCTCCCACCTCAATTTAGGACACACACTCCCCCTAAAATTCAAGTGGCCAGCCTCTACTGGCCACTACATAAATTTGGCAACCAATGTGGGGCTCGAACCCACGACCCTCAGAATAAGAGTCCCATGCTCTACCGACAGTGGTTTCATGTACATTTTGTCAGTTACAATAGGACAGTTTCCATTGTCACAACCCGAAACACCACACAACAGGTAGCTTCCAAAATGTTCCGTTCTGTTGTGTGTTGTGACAGTGGAAAAGGTCCTAATAAAAATAACTGACAAAACAGGTTTCACTGTGTCTGTGTCCATTGTGATGCACAGTTCTGGATAAGTATGTGATGTCAGTCTTGGTACAGTATTTGTGTTTAGTCAATTCATAACACTGTAGTTCATCACACAGTGATATAATTCCCTCCTTTATAAGTCTAATTGTTTTGGACTAGCTGTGACATTATGAGCACAGTGCCTCTTGAATAATACAATGAAGATATGCAATACAGTGCAGTGAATATACCTGGAAATAAGAAGAAGGGCGCAAATCCAGTATCTCAATCATTCATTACAACACATACAGCTTTCCATAAGTCAACTTTGTGGGTTGTCTAATGACAGTTTAACACTGTCCTTCAACCTGCACAGATATGAAGTTCCATTTTTGAGTATTAAGTGCAATATGCATGGTGTAATGTGAGTGAAAGTGCTCCACCAATAACATAATTGTTGGTGAATCATATTTTATGAGTAAAGAGCTGCATTAAATTCTGCAACAGAGCAGCAATAAAGAATATATAGAAGATAAAGAGAGGGAAGGAAGTAATATAGAAATAGAGGAGGAAGCTGATGAGACTGAAGAAAGTGCACTTCAGGGGGAAGATGATGGAAGAAATAACAGGAAGTTGCCGCTGCTTCATGTACAATCGATCAGAATTTTTCTTCCAAGTCTCAAAGAGAGTGGAGGTCCAAAGTATCTGTTGTTATGAAAAAGAAAGCCTCTAACATAGTTTTATCCAATCTAGTTTTCACCTTGAATTAGCAGAAGTTGTACGTGTCCAGAACACATAATAGTACTTGTAAATAATGACGTCAGAACTTTCTCCACAATATTGTATGTAAATCAGTATGTAGATACAACAAATAATAATTATGAGAATGAAGGCAATAATCTAGCTGCAAAGGGTTTTATAGAGTACAGTGGCTGAGTCGTACATATTTTCAAGCACAGTGAACTGTTAGCTACGTTATACAGTAAGAGTTCAAAGATTCTACCAGGTTAAAGTACAATGAAATTATTTTAACTTGATCATACATATTTCACAGAGAATTGAACTGATTATCAAGCTTACTTGAAGTTAGCTTTCGGTAATCTTGCTGTATTCAAGTACAACTAAAATTCTCAATTTCCACATGTAAATCATTCATTCATTACAGTTGTATGGCTCCACTCAGTCGTAGCTTTGGCATTAAATGGAGATGAGTGCTCAACATTACATCTGACCAATTCACACACACACACACACACACACACACACACACACACACACACACACACACACCCCAGTAAGGAACACCATTACCCATTCAACAGGGGGCTGGGTGGTGTCTAGAATGGGTATGGATGTTGTGTGAGAGGAGGAAATTCCTTTCCCCTACCAGGAAAAAAAGCGCAGAACACTTGGGCCGTAGCCTAGCCTCTATAATGACCAGACAATCTTGGCTCCTCACATATAGCTACTAAAACTTTGTATGTGCCTATGGAATATGAATACCATTAATTTTATTCTGGGGTACAAAAAGTACCACAGCTGGCCTAACACAGACTTTTTATTAGCTTAGACATGAAATGGTCAATCGACCAGAAAACGTAGAAGTCGAACCTCAAGAGAAAGTAAATGCAGATAAGAACAAGAAGAAAGGCTAAATGGATTGGTCACATCTCGTGTAGGAGTAGTATTGAACGAAAGAAAGAGAGAAGAATAGTAGTGATAGGAAGACAAGACATTCGTAGCTACTGCATAATCTTAATGAGAAGAGAGGATACTGGAAATTGAAAGAGGAAGCACTAGATCGCACTTTGTGGAGAACTCCCTTTGGACGATGCTACGGACCTGTTGTAAGACAGACTACAGAATAAATGAGAATATGACTTACACTAAAGAGGAACATAAACAGGCAAATTGACAATTACTGATGTTACAAAACTATCATGCAGTTTCTAAATATGACGAAGCTGAAATATGGAGTGCAATGATTATAATTTAAGGTTTGTGGTTCCGTGCATCTTCAATCACTCGAATAAAACAACCCACTAGATGCAACAATCAATCGTAAAATTTATTGCCTTGTCGTACAGATACTTCTCAACATGTTTCGGGCATTACAATGCCCATCATCAGGAGCCCATCAAACTGTCGTTCCAGCCTCTGGTTTCCGTATGAATGCGGAGGTGGAAGTGTTCTCAGCCGTGGTCGGTTTGTAACAAACCGACCACGGCTGAGAACACTTCCACCTCCGCATTCATACGGAAACCAGAGACTGCAACGGCAGTTTCACGGGCTCCTGATGATGGGCATTGTAATGCCCGAAACATGTTGAGAAGTATCTGTACGACAAGGCAATAAATTTTACGATTGATTGCTGCACCTAGTTGGTTGTTTTATTCGAGTGCAATGATTATACTTTATGTTAAAGGGACAGTGTTACTCAGAGAAACAATGAATTCTGACATTTACATTCCATTCACTCTGGTGCATATTTTGTGAACACCAGTTCTTAACTTGAGGATTGAAGCCATCTGCACTTCCCTACCTGAACTTATGCACTCATAATCTTCCGGTATATTAAAGATACAACTCTTGTTAATATTTCACTTTCTTTGCAAGAACTAAAAGACATTATCAGAGCAGAAATTGCTAATATTTAGAGATGAGATATCTACCTTGTATCAAGAAACATTTCCACAATGTGAAAGGCCTGCTTAGAAAATGGAGATACTCAAGACTTTAAAACAAAACAGAGGAAAATGAATTACAAGGAATAAACAGATTTAAAATTCACAACAGAAATAGGCTTTTATGTAATAATACTTCATGGCAGCTGCATGAAAAACAAAGAACACTGTACTTTGCTAGAAACACAACCACAGATTACTCACCAAACTTGTGTTCAGGGCAGGAAATATATTTTCAGCTCGATGCAGTACAACCTTTGGCACTCTAGTTGCAAGAGAATGAAGTATCTTTTGTAATCGTGGTGAAATACGTCTCACGCTCATGATGGTATTCCTTAATGTTATTGCTTAATTCAGAACAGACAGGATGTACATCACTTCAGGTATCTACCTATAACATGAAAATAAGCAAGTGTGTCCTATTCACAAAATATAACACCAGTTAAGTATTTAATAATAATGGTTGGACAGTTTCAAACACAAAAATAATAATATAAACAAAAAAAAAAACAAATTTTACACAAGGAGGGAAAACATTTGTCAAAACAAAAAACAATAGCCCGATCATATTGAGCTTACTAACCACAGATTTTTTTTTTACTGCAATTTTGTTTTAAAAAAATGTTATATATGCTAAATATAACACAAAAATTAATTATATTACCACAGTTTACTAATAACAAAACTCAGACATAAAACACGAGAAAATAAAAAAAAAAGGTAAAGTAACCCTGTTACAGGCCCGGTTGTGGCCCAGAGGGGGTAGAGGTATACCTCTACTCTTCCAAGACCTCAGTGCTAGAAAGCGATGAGTGGTCAGCAGCATGCTCCAGCCACACTTTACCCCCGGGAAATAACTGGTACCCATTGTACAGGAAGCTGGGTGGGCCCCAGGGCCGGTGTGGACAGGCGGAAACTCTCGCCCCCACCAGACTTTCATTCCCAGACCGTCCAGCCCGTAGTCAGTCACCAAACCGACTGAGCTACCAGGCCCACAAAACATGAGAATTAATGACATCAAAACCATGCAATTTTAAAACAGGTAAAACTGACATTATATACACTACATAATTGCACTGATAATATTATACCTAATCAGATAAAAAGCAGAATAAAATAACAATGTAGAACAGTATACAAAGGTGGTAAAAGAAACACCAGGGAATTTATTTGGCAAATTATGTTAACACTAAGCATAATATGGCAATTTAACATTCATATATATATATATATATATATATATATATATGCCATCAACTTGGAAACAAGAATTATACATATCTTTAAAACCTACAGCCAATTGTAATGCTCTTAAAACACAGAATTTGCAATGGCAAGTGCAATGTGTGTCCTTCATGATGATCCTAGGAATGAAACATATCAATAAGAAAGAATGCAGTAGTCTTTATCATACACACTTACAATACATTTTCTGAATCACTTGTTATAGTAAAATCCATCTTAGTATGCAACATAGCCAAGATAAGAGGCTCCCTGTCACCACTGCATGGCTTGTTCTCAGGTTGCAGATGAACAGCCTCCAATTGGGAGGGAAGCTGCATATATATTGAATAAGCAGTTGCGGGCAGCTGACAAGGCGTGGTACTACAGCTTGGGTGTTGGGTGAGTTGCTAACAACTCCTCACCAGAAAAATGTGTCATGTTACAAAACACAAACTGGTGCCTCGGACCTTGACTGATCCTCTGGTTCAGGCTCAGTATGGTGACATGTGGAGAGCAATTGTGAACACAGTAATGAGCTTTTGGGTTCCATAAAATGCAGGGAATTTTTTGATAAGATGAGAACCGTTTGCTTCTCAAGAAGGAATCTACCCCATGGAGTGAGTAAGTAAGTAAGTATACAATATGGTATAAAATACACAGCAAAACAATATTAAGATTTGTCCTTAAATATTTTGGACAATCCAGGCCGTCCTCAAAGTATACAAATTTACACACCCAGGAAAATACAAAAACCTTTAATTTCCAGTCATAAAAAAACTTCATGACAATAAAACATTTACAATCCTAGTATGTAGGAGATTATTTTTGTAAATATTTTATCATAATAAAGTAGAAATACAATTAGCACTGTGAAGGCTTGAATGCCTTCTGGGATATATATACTGTTCCCCTGAGGATGACCTGGACTGGCCAAAATATGCAAAACTCCAATCTCATTTTTCAAAAATAGGGCTGTAAACTGCTGTGCCAATCACGTGTTCAGTATTTTTTTACTGTATGCCCTAGCACTATATTCATACTGTGAAATGTTATAAAATTTTCCACTACAAATGATATACGAAACATAATTACATTCTGTTTATAACTACGCTACCATACAGAATAACACCAACACATTTAATTACTCTGACAATGAAGTATACTATCAAGGATAATGAAACAATCTGTAAATTTCAATCCAACATAAAAGATATATGTATTATGAACACTATTCGAATATATTTCAAGACAATGTAAATCAGAATATAACTTTCTTGTTGGGCAGTATCTACTCAAATTGATATCGTAATCCAATGATACCTTCGGAAACTGCGTAACAAAACTTCAGTTAAACACATCCATATTGACAGAAATATCACTCTTAAAATTGAGCCCTTTCCAGTGGGCTGATTGCAGTTCTATCTGACTGGTGTCACTTCTCTGATCTCGTCTGTTTCGAAGGTTTTGCTTTTCCACCCTACATAGGGTATGTGCACACGCACCAACTATGTTACTGTCACACAAATTAAGAAAAACAGTCTGCATAGCATCCTTGCCATTCAACACAACAACTGGAATTCCAACAAACAAACGGCATGTTCAAAATCTTGCAAGATGTTTTAAATTCTGTACAAACAGATTAATGGAAGTTGACATGGATTACAGATCACAGAGTGAAACCTAGGAAAATATTGGGATGTCGAATTTCCAAACACTGGAAAAAGATGCCAGTACCAACAGCGGTTTCCGTTGGCCATAGAGTTCCTCCTTTATATTTGTCTTCTTGTTAAGTGTGAGTTTTTCATACAGAAATTGCTCTTCTACTTGATGTGTATCAGCTTTTATTGTTATTTGCAAAAATGTTAAACTATATGTTTAGAAAATACAGTCTGTCCCATACCACACAAACTCTAACAGGTTCTCGTAATGATGCGAATAATTGTTTAATAGTTACCCTATTCTTATGTCTACATTCCTAGGCTTCGTTTGGGACATATGACCACCATCCTCATATTAGCTTTAGTTCTTAATATAGGTGTTAAGCGTGGGCCGGGATAGTGCAGTCAGTACAGCAACTCACTACTGGCCGTATGGTCTAGGAACCTACCCAGCCTTGTATACAAGGGGTATCTTTTTTTAAACTGTCTTTCCTTGAATTATGCTGGAAATTGTGGGCCAGGATATTGTTTCTGTAACATATTAATAAAATAAGAAAATTCCTTTAAACTTTAAAGTTTATAAAAGATACCACACCACACAAAGTATACTATGCAAATTATAGTACAACAACAACAACAATAACATTAATTTTTATTATGACACACAAAGATCTAAAAATTAATAAGTCTTTGCATATACATTTTAAACTATTATTTATGTCTTATACAGCATATTTTACATTTTTATATTCTACATTGTAATATTATAAGAACAGAGTCATTGTAAACAAAGGGCCACTTAGATTCTATTTATTATATATTCCGTTTAAAAATTCTGTACTGACATGCATGTTGGTGGCCTACGTACAGGCCAAAACATGTAGTATACATGTAAAGGCACATTTTGAAGTAAAATAAACAGGTGTGGTGTTCAACGACATAAGTGTAGTTTATTTAAAATCACTCCCATTTTACAATGGGCACACTGTGTACACCTGGTTGAGTACCACTGCAGGAAGCATCTCTGGAATTCCCTTCACAAGATCCTACCCAGCACCACTTGTGATTCACCTGGACCAGAGCCATTTTAATTTCTTGGATTAGGAAGAAGATACATGGAGCTACATTGTGCAAGGAAAGCGCGGATGACCAGTCATGTAGTTTTCAGTTAAATACCGCTTAATAGCCAAACTGCATGACCTGGCTTCTCATCATAACACACAATCCAAACGAGTGTGCAACATTTCTCAAGGTTTTCTCTCAATCCTCCTTGTGCAATGCATTAGAACCCATGTTTAGAACCGCTAATTCACAGTTTGCCTTTGAGGAAGAAACACCTGTGAAGAAAACCCTCAATGTCAAGGAAAACATGTCTGATCTCACATCACATCCTCATTTTGCACAAGGAGATGGTTGGCTCTTCCACTTGGATGACTGCTGCTACACTGATGGGTCACAGCAATAAACCCTGCTTCGATCTCTTAGAAACTTAGAAAGAAGGTTCCACTATTCTGTAAGTTTCTGACAATGATGAAATCACAACTTCACTCATTTAATAATAAAAAAGTTTCACTCATTTAAGTTTGTGGATTTTCACATACACTTATATATTAACATTAACCTTTCGGCACTGAAGTTTTACATTTAAATTTTAGCACATCCTGTATGTAAAATATGAATAATACAGGAACCAAAAAAGGTAGCATTACGAAATAAACAGCATTTTGAAGAGAACAACGGAGAGTGTGCGGCATGTTTAAAATACTCAGTACTTTTATTTGCTGAAAAAAATATATAAAATGCAACATCTGGAGGGTAGCAGTATGCCCGTCCTATATATAGGACACACGGTTCTTAAAGGTTAATACAGTTGATACAAAACTACGTTTTTGAAGCACAGTTGGGTTTCTTCTAAAACAAAGTGTAATTACATAATCATATACATAGTTCTTTAACACAAATTATATACAAGGTAATTTCTTTATGGTTGCCCTACATTTGTGGGTGTGTGTGTCTTTCTGCTGCTTTTATAGACAATGTGTTATAAACAACCCCACAGGTAACATTCACATGACAACAGATCGGATGAAGATGCAGCCTATGATGACTGTTTGGTAACCAAATGCACATTCATTCAGTTACATCAACACCTCAATTGAACTCATGAGCTCAGAAAAATCAGTCCAGTGGCAGTCTCACATTAATGAACATTAAGATCAGGTATGTAAGTGACAAGGTTGTCTTCATCAGTCAACCGACTATTAATTTCTTAAAAAAACTAATATGATCAGTGGTGTCAGTTGAGAATCTGCAATGATTTGATTATGGGACCAAGCATGGTAGTGAAAATTTGGGTGCCATACAAAGCACAAGTTATTCAGAAATTGGATTTACATGATTCATGATTGAGTCCACTGGGCTACTGTTGTCAAATTTACAATATTCCTTCTGTTTCCAAAAAACATTCGCAAGTTCTAGACCACTTGAGCACCTATCAGCTTATTCAGTATTTTGTAGATGGTGACGAGTGGATTTATGTGCTGATGATGAGGTCCAGTGGCAGACTCATTCAGTTATGTAACTACAGGTTCTGCAAAAAGGCAGGGGAATTACTGACTAGTTCGAGGGTTTAGATTTTCAAGGACAACTGGAGAAAATGTGTATATCATACCATCTACTGTAATTTTGTTATTGTTTATTTGGTCAATATATGTGTTTTTACCATAGAAGTACATATGCTAATATACAAGACTTGGTAGCAATCTTCATTCACACTGGTACATGGGACACTATGTATCTGTGATGTTGATGTGCATGTACTCAGTACACTCTTAATTACAGATCTAGTTGAAGTACCATTCCAGTACACACATTCTAGAATTTCCCCTAAACTTACTCCAATAAGAAGAATGCAGTTTCAATATACTTGTAAGTAGGACCGCCTCTTTATACAAATAACAACACACAATTTACTCATAAAATAAACATATACATCTTTAAAAAATAAGTTACTCTTACTACTTATATCTTTATACGTTCTTGCTAATTACAAAATGAACTTAGAAATAGAATTACACATTACTGTTGTTGTTGGTATCAGCTGACACTCGGTAAATGACCATTAACATTGTGATCATCATGTCATGGAGTATGTGCTCATACTGCAACCCCTGATGAATCACATTACAAGTTACAGTGACTTAAAAAGAAACCCATTTAACAGTTCTGTTTTCTGAATATCCTACAAACACCAAACGTGATACTATTAGGTCCATCTCAATAAAAGAACAGGGGAAATAATCAGCAAAATATCATTATAGTATGTGTTTAACATATGTCCCAAATGAAGGATCTAACCAACAGTTTGTCAGTGAGACTAAGCCAGTAGTGGTGCTAATGAAGGTTCTAAAAATGTTACAAAAATCTACTCACACTTGTTGAAATGCAGTCACCCAGACACCAGCACTACAATTCATACAAAACATTTATACTCTTCAAGCTTAAGTACTTCATCTATGGTGAATGGCTGTCTAATTCTGGAGCCATGATGATGAAGATGGTAGCACACTCAATTATTTATCAACACAGTGTCCCACTGTAGATGATACGAAACTTCGTCAACACAGTATTTATGGGCTCTTCAATCCCTTCAAACCTTCCTTCTCAATTGTTACAAGGACCACAAAGTGCAAAATTGATAATTACCTACAGTAAATATTACAGGAATTGGGCAGTTTTGGAGTATAGACATTTCAAAGCATAATAATGGAAACATACTGGAAAAGTGTCCCTCAAATAAAATACAAAAAGCTGGGAAATGTATGCATTGTATAACAATGTGCACCCTTATATTGAATTATCTTGGCAACTGTAAGATCTAAAATGTGTGTTCAATTTCTGTCCACACAGTATGTTTTACACATTTTTCATACCTGACAAACATGTAAGCATTTAAGTGCAAGTTAGGCTAAACATGTGCTAAGACTATGCATATCTTCTGTATCTACTTCTGAATTTAAACCAAAGCTGAAACCCAGCAAATTTAAACCACTGGTTTGGAATAATGGGTGGGGCAAGTAATGCGATCCACACTCGTCATAACATGGCATCCCATTTCCAATATCTAAATTATCTCTGACCTTGTGTTTCTGATTTTTATTTATAGATGATAAGGATGAAGCGTTAATGTATCATTTAAGTAGGTTGAGGAAGCAGTTTACTACTGATACATCACTGGTTTTATGGCTGCTTTCCTGGGAAATGGAGGGCTTACAGAGCCATAGCACAGATATGAACAGCCACTCCATGAATAGCAGCAAGATACCTAAATGCCCACTAAAGAGGTTAATGAAAATTCATTCAGCGGTTCTTGAGCTATCATACACAAGTTAATAGACAGAAGGACGTGATCAAGCCAAGACATACTTTTCTGCAAGTTTGCACTCTGAACTCACTGAAATTAACTTATGGACTAACAAAAATGTAACTTCAAGAATCTTTGAACCATGTTACTTGGTCTATATTGCCATATATAAGTATGGTTTTCACATTATTATTTCTGATCTGTATAAAAATCTCTCATATGAATAAGAACTATGTTGAGCTTAAAATTTTAACACTCCCATCTCTATACATTTATCAACTTATTATGTTTGTTAACAAGAATAATGAATTATACGTCACAAATGACACAATTCACAACTACAATACTAGACAAAATAAAAATTTACATCAACCAGCAGCTAATCTTACTCAATATCAAAATGGAGTGCTATATAAAAGAACTAAAATGTACAATAACCTTCCCACATACATAAAAAAGGAATCCTCCAATGCAAAGAAATTTGCAAAAGTCTTAAAGAAGTTCCTATGTGAAAACGCATTTTATTCATTGGATGAATTTTATACATATCATTGTGAAAGTAGTTTATAAGTAACTTTTTAAAAAAGATTAATTACATATTCATTTTACTGTGTAACTTATGAATGGGATATATCAAATACAGAATGTAGAATTTCAGGTATGAGGCATTGGTTCTCATAAAACGGAATGAACTTGTAATTTTCTCAACATATCATCACGATTTTTAAATTATATATATATATAAAACAAGTATTGTTTTACTGTATACTAGGAATTTTTAACCATTATCAAGAATCTTAATTGCATATATAAAATGGGTATTGTACACTCTAATAAAATATTATACTATCCATTGTCAAGATGTATGGTATATTAACAATATTATATTTTTGATAAAAATTGTATTTTATTCCTTGGATGCACTAAGGATACTGTCTACTGAATCAATGTAAATCTTAAGTTTGTATTTTCTATATTATTATTGGCTTATTGTTGTTGATGTTGTCATTTTACTATTAAGGATAACTGACTATTTCCATATCCGTGGATTTTGTAAACCTGTGAGGATCTAAGGAAAGATAATAAATACAATACAATACAATAACTTTAAGTGGTTAATTCTGACACTTAAGTCAACCCAGTGTGGCATTATCCTTGCTGCTGCAACAAAATAAAGATTCCTACAAAACAAGAGATCTCATTATTAACCAAGACGCAAACTAAACCATGTCCATTATTTATGGGCATTTTCTCCTTGAAGGCCCAATTAACCTGTCATTAAATGTATATTGTGGTGAGTATCAATAAAACTAATATGTTGGGGAGAGAGGGGTTTCATTCTTCTATCCCTCACACCCTGAGCTGAGAACACTTAGCACAGCCACTAACATCAGTTTTTCACATAGTTTTTCTGCCAATTTCCTCCTTACACTTCACTGATGTTTTATATGAATAAATTCTACTCACAGCATCAACATCACATCCAAGGTCTTGTGTGTGTGCCTCCAAGCAAGTACTGAACAACTGAATTAATTTTCACAGAAGCTGACACAAACATGTTACCTTCAAAAGTTTTAAATTCTTACCATTAATAATACCAATATGGAAGTCACAAGCTAGGGTAGGGGTGAAAATACTGCCACTTAAAATCATCTGTAATTATAGATTAAAAAAAAAAAAATGCATCTAGTGTTAAGGATGATTGTATGAAATCTTATATGTATCTCCTAATTCACTAGCAGTAGTCAAGTAATCACTTCAGCCCGGAATGTAGGATTGAGTACACCACATGTACATCATACATATGCAAACCCGATATAGCACCACCCTAACTTAGTGCTCATTAACATGTCAACAGGAATTCCCTCTTACACAATATTCAGATTTATTGCCACCCTTGATATAACACCACAAACTGCACTGAACAAACTGAAGTGCTATATCAGGGTTTGATAGTGTCCACTTATTTCTGTGTTAATGTTCTAAACTCTGAAGGTATATCTTACAATATTACTGCTGTGCAAGACAGCTCAGCTGCCTGTAAGAGATATAAATATCATAAGCCTCAATATAAGGTGACTCCCTCTTCCCCAGTGGCGTATTTAGATAACAAAATCCAAAAATTTAAAACGTGTAACGAAACATTAAAGTTTCAGAGAGATGCATATAGAAGTAAAAATAATGCATATAACTGACCTTCTGCACTGTAGGAACATAACACAGTCATGTCCCTTCACTCATGACATGGGCAGGAAAGTAAAGTCTCATTTTCCAATGACCACTACTCTTCTGTGTGGCTATTTCCCATCACCACCCCCCCCCCCCCCC
>Ga0268261_10002266_pt1 | contig 13734 bp, 15 predicted proteins | sample TergutNc150P1_FD_190353 | JGI IMG/M metagenome (GOLD analysis project Ga0268261, IMG submission 190353) | Nasutitermes corniger P1 segment gut microbial community from laboratory colony in Florida, USA - Nc150 P1 (SPAdes) (version 2) | ecosystem: Host-associated > Arthropoda: Insects >... | reverse complement strand
GTGTGATGTATATTGCACGGTTTATGTATATGGAACTGTGATTTGTATTGTATAAATCCAAAACCCTCCACACATTTGAATTCCAGAGCTATAAACTGATAAACTGATGGAATGTCATGAATGTTCAACAGGAGTGATACTGTAAGTGAAGCATTTTCTGATCTTGTATGGACCAGATACGCCAAACTGCTGTAAAAGTTCCTCTTTCCCTCAGGTTAAATCCAAAGATGGTGCATTGAAATAATCCATGACCACATTCTTCGAGATTCTAAGATCTGGCCCTTTAAATCCCAGGTTTCTGCTGCAGCTGGAGCACATGTGCTGTAGCGCTGTGACCACTGTTGTTTGTACTCGTGATATGGCAACTTCTCTGTGTTTCCTAAAGTTTTGAGGGTGTGACATGCTTGGACTCATACTGGCCACGACATCTGGCATCTCCTGCAATGGGTGTGTGTGTTTGTGTTTTCTGCAGGAGGGGCAGTTCAGAATTCTCCCTGCACTGTAGACCATATTACATTTACAGATAGAGGAGAAGGAAGACCAATCACAACTTAACTTTTCACAACAATTATGTGTTTGTCAAAAGTGTATTAAATCCTTCACCCTGTACAGCCATCAGCTGGCGGCACTTTACTGAAGTTCATATTGAATTTATTTTTTCAGACTTTGAATTTCCAACTTTGGTAACTTAAAGAGTTGTTTTTTTTTTGCTTCTGTTGGTTGATCCTTTGCTGCTTGTTGTGGATTGTGCTTTGTTTGATGCTTTTGTCTGTGGCCAGCAGTGCTATACATATAGTAGAATTATCTTTTTTTGGTAAATTTACAGGAAAAGATTGATACAGTCTTAGTAGAAGGAGTTGAGAATGTGGGGGAAGAGGACAGCATTACAATTAAAACTGAGCAGCATTACATACAGTTAGTGCGCACAGTGAAGGTTGAACAGGAGGTGAGTGTTTTGTTTTGGTGTGTTTTGTGGTAGAGTGTGTGTGTGTGTGTGTGTGTGTTGTATTTAGTTACACACTCTCTTTGTATGTGCTTTTCACTTCTTTTTAGTTTCTGCATGTGAATCAGCAGCATGTACCTGTGTGATACGTTGTGTCTGATCGCTGTGTGTGTCCGAATTATTACTCATTCCCTTTTCCACAGCTCTCACCAACCGTTGCCATCATGGTTGGGACAGTCAGTATTGATGTTGTGTGAGAACAGTTGGGGATGAAGTGGCAACAGGTGAAATACGCAAAACAGTTGAGAGTGTCAAAATAATATCTGTTTATCTCAGTTTTCAAAATAATAAAAGAAATGTAATGGTAAACAATAAATGTTATGACAACTTTGAATATATTTCCATAATGAATCTGCAGTCAACAGCATAAACAGAAGGAATGTAATTTGTAAATGGAATTGAATGCTAAAATATTAATATTTTAATGCTAATTTGAGCAGATGTGTTTATTTACCAAAACAAAATTAGAAATGAGGGAAAATGTCACCTTAACAGTCTGTATTGCAGTTGGATAGCGAACAGTTGTGATGGTGATACTGCACTGTCAGAACATGTAGCGAAGGTTAGAAACAGAACATTGACTGCAGTTATGTGCAGTTCAGGTGATGATAGCATTCAGTAGGCTGTATGTTACTGGGCAATGTGAATGTTTACTGCACTGTGAGCGTGGCTGTTCAGTAGACGGAACACAGTTGATGCAGCTGATTGCTGTGCGATGTCTCGTGATGAGAGAGGTTGGCAGTGCTGCAGTATGAGTTGTCATATTGTGTCTGCGCAAGTCTGTACTGAGGGCTCTGTCAGTAGTCTTCCTATCACATTATGTTACCAGTATATGTTTCTGTGACCACCAGCTGTAGATATAGTGACTGAACACAGACAGCAAATAATAAATGACATCATTCCACTGTAAATACTACAGTTTCAGCAAACATCCTGTCTCCCAATCTATGATTCTCCACTGCAAGGGAGGTTCATGCATTACTAGTGTTTGTAATGTATGTTTGTTTTACTGTATATAATGAGAGCGCAGCTGTGACTGAGAAGTGTGTGGTGGTTTACAGAACAGCATGGATTTAGGGGAAACAGTACCGTCTGTGTGCATTGAGACAGGTCTAGCTGTTTCTGCTGGTGGGAGTGAGGTCAGTGATATAAGAGCGGAGGAGGTCTTACATACACAGGAGGAGGAGGAGGAAGAGGAGGATCGTTTGGCAGCAGCATTACCAGCAGTTAATGCTGCTGATACAGTATGTTATGTGTGTAACATTGTATTGTTAACAGTGCTGCAAGCTTGTACTGTGGCATCTGCATTCTGGCAGTGTATTGTGTGGTGTTTAGCTGTGACTACAGTGAAGACGGAGGCAATGTGCTGCTTTGACAGCTCGGTACCCACCGTGACATTAAACACAATAACATGTAAGGTCGCAGTGTGAAGGGATGAGCTGAATGTCTGTGTGTCTCCTGTTAGCCACATGTGATAGGTATGCTACATGTGGTTTCTCATCACTGTCTGTTTCTGTGTATCCATCTGTGTACCTGAGTGGAGAGAGTTATTGCTGAGAAGCTAACAGGTTTTCAGCTAACCAAGAAATTCCTGTATTTTACGGAACGTGAACTGTCTTTACCATATATAATACTGGAAAATAAAATTGAAATATTAATATCCTTAAAACCAGATAAAACTGATTTTAATAATTTTAATATTATTTTAAGGATCTAAATATTTCAGTTATAATTACAGTTCTAACCATATCTGCAAACTGTCACCAAATACGTTGACATATAAACTGTACACATCAAAAGAACAATGAGCTCCATGAAGATGGCCAAAATCTGAGGCTGAAAGATGTGGGAGGAATAAATGAACATTGTGCAACAGATTGGTATTAAGTACTGTAGATGTACAGAAAATGTACAATATTCAATTTGTCTTTACCATGTTTAGTAGAGGCCAACGCTTGTACCTCTCCTGAGCCAGATGAATACAGACTACATGCAGAATTGCCTGTCCTTGTGAAACGAAAATTTTTCTTTAGAAAATGGATTTTGAGCAATTTTTAAGAAAGGAATTCTGTATTTTGTGACTCACTGCATGTGAAGTGCCACTTGCATTGCAGTGTGTCATCCATCAGTAAATCAAACATTCCTTTCACTTTTATGGCTGTGAACTGTGACTGCTTACATTGAAGGAATAACATGTTTTGAGGGACTGTGAGGAAAAAGGTTATCAGGAGAATATCTGACCTGTAGAGGGAGTTAATAACAGAAGGACACAGAAATTATATACTGAGGTTTGTTATTGGAACTGTTCATAATGTTAATGTAATTGGATCAATGAAGATGAAATAAATGGTTCATGTAGTGTGCATGTGATGGGTGAGTGATGTATAGAGAGGTTCCTTTGTAAGACCAGACACGATGTGACCTCTTGAGAGATGTGTACATAGGTAGAAGGTAAAGGTAAAATAAATTGTCCCAATATGTGCCATGGAGGCCGACAGGTTGAATGGAGGTATAACTCCACTGATTTTTAAACTTGTCTCTAGACGGATGTGAGTGGTCAGACTGTCCGCTCTGGCCACTTTACTGCCAGAGAATAAGCTCTTGTTTTCATTGAGTTGGAGGCTTAGTGTTGGCTGTAGCTGGTCTGGACGTTTTGGGGAAGAGATTGTTCTGTTGCTCCTGCCAAGATTTAAACTGTGGATCTTTCAGTGTATATCCTAGTCATTGTACTGACTGTGCTGCTGCCACATACTGTTTTGAAGGGAATACCGAAGTCCATATTAATGATATGAGATTGGATGTTTGGATTGGATGTGTTTGATTTATGACAGGAATTCCTGGAAGGCATCTCTGAAGATGGCAATTTTCCTTGAAGTTCTGTATAAGGTAATTTCTTGCAGTGAGCAATATCTAACATCTTTTCTTTGTGGAAATAAAAATGACTGGTTTGAAGCTTAAAATGTCGCAGGTTTCTAACGTAGCAGAGATGGAGAATCAAGAGCCAATTGCAGATCAAGTAATAACAATGGAACCTGAGTTAAATTTGTCCTTTTGTACAGTGTTGTTCACATTTAACAAATATTCATTGTTTCTGACCTCACTGGTAATCTGTGTTCATGAAACAGTTGGACTGTGAAGAGTGGACATTGTTACTGTCATATTGTGTGGGTGTGAAGTTTGGTGTCTTACGTCAAGAGAAGAAGACAGATTGAGGGTTTGTGACAGCAGGGGGGTGAGGGGAATATTTGGTGTGAGAGGGGGTAGGAATAGAGGGATGTAGAAGATAATGTAGTGAGCTTCATGTCTGTTACTGTTCACTGGATATTATTAACATAATGGTAGCAAGGAAGATGATATGTTACATGTTGCATGCATATAGCTTTGAAGAAGGGAATACAAAGTTTGGTTAGGAAACCTGAATGGGAGGAACCACTTTGGAGACTTGGGAGGATAATATAATGTCAGTGTTTGGAAGAAATAGGATGGGAGGGTTGGATTTTTATGTTAGGTTGATGATAAGAGTGAGTGGAGGGTTCTACTGTACACAGTAATCTGCAACACAGTACACAGACAACTCTGTTGGTACATTGATACAGTGAATATTGTGTTCACATTTTTATATGCAGTCTTTTATAATTGTCATCACTCTTTAGATTTTCTAAAAGGTGGGGAATTTATGGACTAGTGGAGCAGCCATAACTGCGTGAGGAAATGAGAGTTCTGCATGGAGACATGTTTTTTAATTGTTATTATATAAAACCCAAACAAACAGCTATTATCAGTTTTATGCAGTGTGAAATGCTTGCAATAGATGTGTCCTGTTTCATGTGTTGAGAGAAGGCAACCATGATTTGTGTGGTGGTGTTACAGAACTGCATGGATTTTGTGGAAGGTGAAACTGGTCCCTGTAGTGAAACAGTTGTAACGTGTGATGTTGATGGAACTGAAGAAGTCAGTATTAATGTTGAAGAGTCCATAGATATGAAGGATGAAATTCCAGAAGCATTAATATTTTCACCCACCAAGGCTGAACAAGAGGTAAGGCTTTGGGTTGTGTGTGTGAGCTGGTGGCAGCTCATGCTTTTAGGCCATTTATTGCCCCAAAAATGAAATTGTGAAATTACATTTAACCATTTCCTGCTTTGTGTTATGTTGTGGTGCCATATACATTTTGAAATTTGGATTGCAATACTGAAGAGAAGAGACTTTTTGGAAGTCAGAGGCGTTAATGGAAGGATAATATTTAAATGTATTTTGAAGAAGTAGTTTTGGAATATGTGGACTGCATTTGTTTGGTTCTGAGTGGCAACTGGTGATGAACTGTTCTAAAGACACTGATGAAGCACAGTGTTTTATATAAGTGTGAGTAACTTCCAGCTAGCTGTTTGTTTCGTATCGGCAAGTCATGCTAAAGCACAATTTCATCAGAATTTCTGCCCATGCTTACAAGATGTCAGCAAAACTGCTTTTCTTATCGAGGCTTTGTTACTTTAATATGCTCACAGAATGGAACAGAAAATGATACAAAAAGATCTGGCACATCAGTGACCCATGCACTTCGACAGTACTTAATCTTTTTTTGCAGCCCTTATTTTCATACACTTAGCAGCCCCACAATTTGACAAAGGTGTGTGGCTGCTGACTTCCTCTAATTGACGTGGTTTCATAAGAGACTGATCCAGGTGCTGAACGTTTTGTGAATGGACTGATAACTGCTGTTTACCACACCATTGTTGTTGTTCCATACCCAAAGGCTCCTAGAGGAGCTGTGAGACACTGGGAATTTTCCGCTGATGAGGATAGCACATACCCCAGTTTAAAACAGCCATTCCCATCGAGGCCCTCTATGATTTCATCTATGACCAGGCAGCAGAGCAGGGGTAATAAAATACCCCTCTGTGGGCAGCAGTTGTCTAGATACCCCTTCAGAATATCTCCTTTGAGAGTGGCTGTAATATTTCTGCCACCCAGCATGGAGCTGATCCATCACTACAGTGTGTGTCCAAGCCCATGCTATTTGGAAGCCTTTTTATGTCATGTGAAGTGCTGTCAGAAGCTCCCTCAGTAATTAGGAAATGTCAAGTGTAACTCTGGTTTTCCACTGCTTCCTGTATATGTGTAGTCACATGGTGCATTGCTGTTCCTTTGGACTTCCCTCATTTGTAGGCTGATTGTTATAGATGTAGGGAACACACCCCAATGTTTCATCCCTGATATTACTAGCCACCAGTTTTTGCATTTTTTCTGAATGAAGTACAGTAGATTAATACGATGATACCCTTTAGTCACAATATAGTTGACCCTCCCAGGTACAGTATAAATGTCATCTTGACCTGCACCCAGGCCCTGGGTGCATTTCCCATTGCTATACAGGCTTTTATATGCACATACTTTTTAAATGCAACAGATTTTGACACATTTAGAATATCTTGTATAATCGTTTCCATAAGAACAGTCTGGATTTCAATGTGTGCCGCCTCCAGAAGGCATGTGCACTCTGCACTTCAAGTGTCCCCTGCGATGAAAGTCCCTTGCATCTCTGGGTGAGGTGACATTCACAGCATTTTTAAATCGTGTGTGCCACAACACCCAGGTAATGTCTAATTTTCAGGTTGTGAACTCACTTTGTCACTCTTCTTACACCTAGGTTTTTGAAATTGCCTTGGGTTTTGTAAAATTTGTGTACCCAGCCATAGTGTAGACATGTAATTCATACATTCAGAAAAACCTGTGAAATCAATATGCAATCTTTTATGGTGTGTGTTGATTAGTTGCTGTGCTCAAAATATTTGAAACCTTTAACTTTTCTAAATCGTTGAAGGAATGTTACAGAATGCATTTCATTTAGCACTCTAAACTTAGTGTGACATAAATATAAAAGCCGGTGTTTTATTTGAAGTAGAGATTATTAAAAAATTGTTAGTCGTCTAATGCACTTTTGTAAATAACACAGTTCCTCAACTGTAGTGTATTTTTATTTAAAATATACTTTGCTATAATTGTTCTGTGTGTCAGGATATAGCCTAATGTTTAATCTTTGGGTTTTTTTTACCAGGGTACTCTGAATGAACAAGTTCACATACACAGTGCTGAATGCAAATATTCCTGTGATATACATGGAGGTGGGCGTCCATATTCATGTGAAGTGTGTGATAAGGCATTCAGACTTAAGAAACATCTGATAACACATCTACGCATACATAGTGGTGAGCGCCCTTATACCTGTGAAGTGTGTAATAAGGCATTCAGTCAACAGGCCAGTCTTATAACACATAAACGCATATGTAGTGGGGAGCAACCTTATACCTGTGAAGTGTGTAACAAGGCATTCAGTCAACAGGGCCACCTGATAATACATCAGCGCACACATAGTGGTGAACGGCCTTATACCTGTGAGGTCTGTAGTAAGACATTTGTTTATCGGTACAGTCTGATAGGACATAAACGCATTCATAGTGGTGAGCGCCCTTATAATTGTGAAACATGCAATAAGGCATTCAGTGGTCGGAGTGCTTTCATAATACATCAGCGCACACATAGTGGTGAGCGCCCTTACACCTGTGAAGTGTGTAATAAAGAATTCAGTCAACAGAGCAGTCTGATAAGACATAAACGCATACATAGTGGTGAGCGCCCTTATAATTGTGAAGTATGTAATAAGGCATTCAGAGATCACAGCACTTTTAGAAAACATCAACGCACACATAGTGGAGAGCGCCCCTATATTTGTGAAGTGTGTAATAGAGCATTCAGTCAACAGAGCAATCTGAGAACACATAAACGCGTACATAGTGGTCACCGCCCTTATATTTGTGAAGTGTGTAGTAAGGCATGCAGTGATCGGGGTGCTTTTGTAATACATCAACGCGTACATAGTGGTGAGCGTCCTTATATGTGTGAAGTGTGTAAGAAGGCATTCAGTACACAGAGCAGTCTTAAAACACATAAACGCATACATACGGGTGAGCGCCCTTATGCCTGTGATTTGTGTAATAAGGTATTTCGCAGACATAGTGATCTAATAGGTCATCAGCGCATGCATAGTGGTGAGCGCCCTTATAGTTGTGAAGCATGTAATAAAGCATTCAGTCATAAGCAAATTCTGATAAATCATAAACGCACACATACTGGTGAGCTGCCTTATGCCTGTGATTTGTGTAATAAGGCATTCAATCAACAGGCCTCTCTTAAAAACCATCAACGCATACATAGTGGTGAGCGCCCTTATATTTGTGATGTGTGTAATAATGCATTCAGTAAAAAGAGCTGCCTGATAGAACATCAACGCATACATACTGGTGAGCGTCCATATGTTTGTGATTTGTGTAATAAGGCATTCAGAAAAAAGGGCCATCTGATAATTCATCGACGCATACATAGTGGTGAGCGACCTTATATTTGTGACGTGTGTAATAAGGCATTCAGTGAGAAGCATTATTTGATACGACATAAACGCATACATAGTGGTGAGCGTCCTTTTGCTTGTGAAGTGTGTAATAAGGCATTCAGTCAGCAGGCCTATCTGATAAGACATCAACGCATACATAGTGGTGAACGCCCTTATGCCTGTGATCTGTGTAATAAGGCGTTCCGTAGACATAGCCATCTGATACAACATCAACTCACACATAGTGGTAAGCGCCCTTATATTTGTGATGTGTGTAATAAGGCTTACAGTGATAAGCATCATCTGAAAAACCATCAACGCATACATGCTGGTGAGCGCCCTTATGTTTGTGATGTGTGCAGTAAGGCATTCTGTTACAGGATTAGTCTGATAGAGCATATACGCATACATAGTGGTGAGCGCCCTTATGCCTGTGATCAGTGTAATAAGACATTCCGTAAACGTAGCCATCTGATACCCCATCTACTCATACATAGTGGTGAGCGCCCTTATACTTGTGAAGTGTGTAATAAGGCATTTGGTCTACAGAGGACTCTGAAAACACATCAACGCATACATACTGATGAGGGCCCTTATGTTTGTGATGTGTGTAATAAGGCATTCAGAAAAAAGGGTAATCTGATAAACCATACACGCCTACATTGAGATGAGCGCCTGTAGAGCTGTGAAATACGTAATCAAGCATTCATTGGTAAGATTAATCTTATAGGACATCAGTGCATGCATAGTGGTGACCACCTGTATGCTTGTGATGTGTGAAATGAGGCATTCAGGCTAAAGTGTCTTCTGGTAACACATTTACATAGTGTTGAATGTGCATATAACTGATTCTTGTTATTATGCAGTTGGTGATCAAGGTAGTCTGAAAAAACGTCAACACATTCATTGTTGTGATTCTGCATATGCCTGAGATGTGTGTAATCATGCATGTGTGTGTGTGTGTGTGTGTGTGTGTGTGTGTGTGTGTGTGTGTGTGTGTGTGTGTTTGTTTGCAAAGTGTAAGGGAGAAAACATCAAGGGATTTAGGAGAATTGGGTCAAGAAATCATTTAGAGTAGTGAATGGAGAAGACTGCATATAAAGAACTTGTAATATTTATTTTTCTTCACTCTGATCTGATGATTGAATAAAAGGTGCTGAATTGGATCATGAAAACAAACATACTGCTTTGTAGATATAGGTATTCGTGAGAAATTTATTACAATGATTGTTTAAGCTATACTTTTTGAAGTGATGACATAGTTACATTTAGCTTATGTTAGTTTGATGGTGAGCTTTTGTAAATGTGGCATTTAAGCTTAATGTTTCATAACTTCAGACTGTTCAAAAGCATTATACTGTTGTACAGCAGTTATTGAGAGATGAAGCTTAAGAATTTTGGTTAGTATTTTAGAAAAAAAGAAATTCATTGCTTAACACCTTGCTGTTGGGCCATGTAGAAAGATGTGATTGCTCTCCCGTGCATTTTTGATGGGTCACATCTTTCTCCATTTTCTTACACGACGTCCTGCACATGCATTTGTCTGCTGGTCTGGCTCACTTATTGCTTCCAGGTTATCGACAGCTTGATAAAGGATACTTGTGTCTCATGTTACAAACAAACAGACTGTTTCAGACCTCCTATTTTTAGAACCACAAGACCGCAACAAAGGGACCATTCATTCAGATACTCTCTCTGTTTTCCATTATTTGCAGTCATGGCTTTGTGTAGGAATGTTCTGTAAGAGGACGATGTTTTGTGAGAGTTATATGGGGATACGTGTTCTGATGTCTCTGATTATAGTGAGTGAGTGACAGTGACATCCCCACAACTAGTTCACATAAACAATGCGATCTTCTACTGCTCCACTGTCCCCGCAATTTCCACACCCATTTTTCCTCACATCTATCAAGACAATTTTTATAACAGTGCGATATTAGCTCAGACATTGCTAGACAGAATTGTGAGAGTCTACGGCGCTAAGAGGGTTGAGAGGGGCATTCCATGTGACCTAGAAGGGGAAGGCAGGTGCTTGAAAAAGGGAAGTCAGCATTCTGGAGGAATGGTGACATAATGGTACAAGTGTGGAAGGACAAGACTTGTGCAAATGGTAAGTACGATCCATGACACAACAGTTGTAAACAGAGGGAGGAAAGACAGGAAAACGAACATGGAAATAAAGAAGCCTTATGCTGTTGTCCAGTACAGTAAATTCATAAAGGGCATAGACAGGGCAGACCAGTTCCTCAGTTATTACTCAGTTCTGAGGAAAACTGTAAAATGGTGAAAAAAGGTTGTACTGTATCTGCTGAACTGCGTGCTCTGCAACCCTTTTTTGTGTACAGGACACTAAGTACAAACACAGTAATTACAAGAACTTCCTGCACGAGGTAGGACGGTCCTGGATATCAGAAGTACAGAATCGAAGTGAGTCAAGTTCTGATGACCTTCAATTGCCAGAGAAGGGGTCTGAACAGGACCTTCCAGGCAGACTGTCCGGTGATTTCAGAATACACAAACTGGAAAAAACTGTTGGTGGTGGGGAGGGAAAAAAGAAGTGTCCTGCAAGACAGTGTACAGTGTGTGTTGCACATAGGCAGCAAAGTGAAACCAGAAACATTTGTGAATTCTGCTTTATTCTGCTTCACAAAGGTTCTCGTTTTGAGAAGTACCATTCAGTGACGAACTACTAGACTATCTATATGCAGTTTCTGAAGTCTGGGGCTCAGGAGCACAATCTACAGTGTCAAACTGTCAGCAAGAACATGTTATGGGGTTGAACATTCCAAGCATTTAAAACATCCAGGAACGGGGGTATTTAACCCTTTAAACGCCAAGTTAAATTCCATCTGCCGGCATTATTAGGAGCTCACCCTATTCTACACGTTAGCAGGGTAAGGGTTAATTAAAAGACCGTCCAGTTGGCAAGGTGTTAAGGTTTAAGCAAGACATTTCATTTCATACAAATAATTATTTCCTTTGAGTGTGTTTGTGTTGTAAATTACTAACAGCAGTGGCACTGGTGGTGGCTGCAGTAACAGCAGCAGCAGGACCAGGAGGAGGAGATGTAATAAAAGTGGGTCTTGTTTTATAGCAGGTTTACGTTCCTGGAAAGCACACAAATTGGTCGCAAAATTCCCATTTTAAATACATGGCAGAAGTGCGGTCAACCAATCACAAGCTTGTATTAATTTCTATGAATTTTGGAGCAATATATATATATATATATTAATGACCACATTCTGTGTGGCGTGAGTTGTCTGAACATCATAGTGCAGCTGTCAGCCTTGCATGCTATGTTGTATATTGAGCAGGTTTGTGTCAACAAGTTCAGGGAATGTTAAACTAGAAATAAATTACCACTACTCACTGCATAACAACTTAGAAGATTGCAGGTCTCATCTTCTTTGTGGAAGAAGCCTGAAGTCACACTTAAGAAACGGTTATACAAGGGACACAAGCAGTATGAAATAGTGCCTGAATATAATGGCAGCCTGTCATGTGACAGGCACGTAGCTTGTAGCTAAATAACACACAGAACTGTAAAGTACAAGTTAAAATAAGCTTAGTCATTGTCTCCCTTTTGCTTTAGTCCATTTTCATATTACTTGAAGATTCTTTTCTTCCTAAATGAGAAGTGGCTGTTGTAAAAGCAGTTTTTTACAAACATGACACATATATATAGGATAAGACTGACTCTAAAAGTGGAGCTGTGGTATAGCAGTTGGTGTGGTTGGTAGGCTGTGGACTGGATAGATGAATGAGTAATTGAGGTTAGGTTCCTGGCAGGGTCAAGAGATTTTTCACTTCTATAGAGCCTTCAGGCCAAATCTGGCCCATCCAGCCTCGTGTTCAGTTGATACTCGGCATTTTCCCCAAGGGTGAAGCAAGTGTAGTGTGAGGCTGACCACACACAGTCATGCAGTACCAAGGTACCTCTTAGTGCCAGGCTGTGTGGGTAGGTTATGCTAAAACCCATTAACCCATAAAAATAGAGATACCAAGATATGTAATGAGTGAAAGTCACCTGTTCCATATGGTAGCTCATATTACATACATTGAGATATACACAGATGGTATATCAATATGGATCTCAAGAGACATTTGCACAATAATGGTACATACTGATTTTGAATAATGTGCAGACAGTTCACAGGTACAAAAATTCTACATGTACTTTTATTACACTATAGCGACTTGCTACAGGTTGGACGGTACGGGGATCGAATCCCATTGTGGAGTAAGATTTTCCACACCCATCCAGAATGGCCCTGGGTCTCGCCCTGCCTCCTGTATGATGGGTATTGGGTTTCATTCCCAGGGATAAATTGGTTGGGGTGTGGCGTTCACCACCCTCCTTATTCTAGCACCGAGGTTAAAGAAAGAGTAGAGCTATACCTCTACTCCCCTCTGGGCCTTTATGGCCTATTCCAGGTTGTACTTCACCTTTACTGTTTTGTTACATCTGGTTTATTTAAGGTAGTTTAACTTTAAACTGTCTGGAGTGGGGATTTAAATTGTAGCACATGGTTTATGGAAAGTGTGGGTGTTATTTGGAGAGAAAATGATAAAATTAATTACATTTTATTTCTTTATTTCGTTTCATAGGCGGTGACAAGAGAATGTGTTCAAGTTGGGCTTTACCTATTTTGTGTATTTATGTACAGGATCATTATTTTAAAGACCATTCCTACTTCCTGTTTGGTTGCTTATGCTATATATCAAGGATACTCTTAGGTCTGTCCTACATTCTGTACTGGACAGACCGCAAAGTCCACCTGCAGTAAATAAGTTACAGCGAGTAGAAGGTTCCACTGTACAGTGTGCGTATTGGCAATGGATATTATCAGTATTAGCACACATTGCTTCCTGAATTTGTCAAGATCACAAGTTGGTAGATCACCATGCTGTGTGTGTGTGTGTGTGTGTGTGTGTGTGTGTGTGTGTTTGTCGTCACTAATGTTGCATACTGTTGACAGTACAGTTGGAGACTTTAATTGCAACTTCACCTGATGGCCAAAATATGTCTGGTTATTTGCTTAATGACGGGAGTTTTGTTTAATGAAAATGTGTGTAGTGTGTTGTTTGTAATTTGTTTATTGGACAATGTGGAGAGTGGGTGTCACCGGTAATGGGTGTCACCGGTAATGTGTGTCACCAGTTATGTGTGTCACCGGTAATGGGTGTCACCAGTAATGTGTGTCACCAGTAGTGTATGTCACCAGTAATGTGTATTACCGGTAATGGGTGTCACCGGTAATGTGTGTCACCAGTTATGTGTGTCACCGGTAATGGGTGTCACCAGTAATGTGTGTCACCAGTAGTGTATGTCACCAGTAATGTG
>Ga0268261_10002265_pt1 | contig 13734 bp, 13 predicted proteins | sample TergutNc150P1_FD_190353 | JGI IMG/M metagenome (GOLD analysis project Ga0268261, IMG submission 190353) | Nasutitermes corniger P1 segment gut microbial community from laboratory colony in Florida, USA - Nc150 P1 (SPAdes) (version 2) | ecosystem: Host-associated > Arthropoda: Insects >... | reverse complement strand
ATATATATGACATTAGTAGCCTAAAGGTTAATAATTTAACCCTTATCCTACTAACGTGGAGAAAATGGTGAGCTCCTAATAATGCCAGCAAATAGCAGATGGGATTTAATTCGGGTTTTAAAGGGTTAAATTTCTGGAAACATATTCTGCCATTGACTAACAAGTCCTTATGTTCTGACTGAATGTTAGTCATATAAAAATATCAGAAATTAAGTAAGAATGATTAAATATTAAGTTTCTGTGCGTGCTGTGAAGGCACATGACACATTATAGGTATAGCTGCATTCATTCTTGACCTCAACACTAGCAGGTGGTCAGTAATATAGTCTGCCTTCTTTACCCTCCACATCCTTTGAATAGGAAGCTGGGTGGACCCCAAACCAGTCTGAAGCAACAAAGCATTTACAATGTAAAATGTTGACATAATTCCTGTTTTTATCTCACATCCTACATACTTCCAAGATCTAGTGGCAGGAACCTGGTGAATGTTGTACAATGAAGGGCTTCGTACTTTATACTCTTGACAAAATACAGGCTGTTTTTTTTTACTACTTGACCAATAAGTGCCATCCTGATGCTCTAGTGACTTTTCTTTTATCAGGCTTTCTAAGGTAATTATCATTTGTCTAGCTCCCATCATCGACTGTTAAACGTCTCTGACATGCAGCATATGGCACAGTGCGGGCAGAGTTTCAGGCACAAAAATTTGTTACAAAAATTTTGATCAATGGGACCACTTGCAGTGGGAGGATAATATTAAATGCCATAGGCGTAACTTGGCTAATAACACTGGGGCGGGGGGGAGGGGGAGGTATCGGCCGTGGGTATTAGTAATTTAAATTTATGAAGGAGGAAGGGGAATGTTGGTTGGAACCAGTCCTCAATATACATTCACCTCTTTTCCCTACTTTCACCTAATTTTTTTATTTGCTCATCTTCAACTCGATAGGCAGAAAAATGTCCTTTGGTTGGAAAAATATTGGAGAGTCATTTGGCACCCCCCCTCCCCCGCCAATGCCATTCTTTTGTATTCATCAAACTCGTTGCATATGTGTAGTTGTGCTTTGAAGGCAGAGACGTGACATGCAACAGCACAACGATGTGGAAGGAGCAGAGATTGTGTAGTTCGTGTAGTGACTGGGCCACGATCTGAACGAACCGTGGTTTGAATTCCGGCGGGGGCACGAGATTTTTCCTAATGCAGGTGGTCTCTGGGGGCCCACCAAATCTTCTGTTTAATGGGTACTGGTATAATTTACAGTGGGTAAAGCGGCTGGGGGGTGAAGTTGACCACTTGTTCCCACCTAGTGACGAAGTTAAGAATTCGTGGAGCTATATACATCTACTCCCCTATACACATACATGGAGGGGACAAGGACATTTGCACCTTCGTCTACGACAGTATGTAGAGATGATCTGTGGTATGGAAGGGACTAATTTGTTTGACGCATAACGTAATGGGTTTGTCTCTTCTTCTCCTTGCGCATCCGCACTGCACCCATACTTTTGCGCAAACTCAATCTCAACGTGTTTTTCGTGTTACTGTGGCTGTGCGTGTGCAACAGTGGTGTAAGGTAGGAGCAGTGTGCTACCGTGGTAGACTATCGTAACGCCACATAGTGAAGTAACATTTGTTATATATGTAATTACATATTGTTCTTCGCAACGTTTGCCTTTGAAGACAGCAGGACGCAGTGCAAAATATATCCAAGCCCGGGCACAGCCCGAAGTGTCTGGGGCTTGCAAGCAAGCACTGGGCAATCCTGCAACATGGTGGCGGAACATGCAACCGCTACAATCACGGAGGAAGATAGTAATATTTTGTGTTGCTCTGACAGCACAGATTTTCACACAGGACATTCATGCAAATCAATATTTGATGTCGTTAGAACTGGGTAAGTTGGACTATTTTTGGTTTTAGATTAAAGTCATGTACACGAAAGTTTAGTGGTTAAAGCAGAAGTTAAAAATTTGCCTATGTGCAAGCCATGAAAGCCTGGGTTAGTAGTGCTATAGCGCCACTGATTATTAACTTTGCCTATGATCCGTGCTCGGCACTGGTTGAGATGAATAGCCAGGTTCACACGCCGGCTGATTTAACTATAGAGAGACCGTACTGGGTACCGAGTAGTAGGGACTACGGTGCAACCTATGCTTCGATATGCGCCAGTCAACATAGGTTATCAGTGTCATAAAAGGTAAATAGTGAATTAGTATTGGTTGGATGTAATGTAGAATGGGAGCGCAAGTAAATTGTTATATGAACTTGTTTACAGTTTTAAGTTCACCAGCAATTCAAAAGGCTGTTACCCGTGTAAGATAAGCAACATTTATGATAGAACATGCAGCAGTAGCAGCGGCGTCTGTGACAGCATTAATTTAAAGACCAATAACTGATAGCAACATCAAGTATAAAACATATTTCACAAAATGCAACCATGAAGCCTAACTTTGGTGCTTAATGTGTGTTGGGTACCTGTCACGAAAATGACAACTCAAACCTTAGCTATGGTTGAATAAATATTTTTATGATAGTTGCTGTCAGTAAAGTTCTGGTAATATGAAAGGCCAGCCTTCCATGAAGCTTTTGCACCTACTGAATTCAGTAGGCTCTCAGGCTGCCAGCTGTATCAGTTGGTTTAAGTTAACCAGTGTTTCGTAGACCATCTTCATTGCCATCACCAGGGTTCTTATATGACTTAGCACACAACTGGCCTTGTGAAATGTTGATTAATTTAATGTTTGAATGACCAGGTTGGTATTTAAATTTTAGTGCATTTCTTTATTTATTATGTTATAACACATCCGGGATGCCTTGCTAAAAATTTTTGTGCCTTGTTTATGAAAAATGTCAGTGTTATATGAAGAGAAAAAGATAAAATTATGAATTTTTATGGCTTTTTGTGGAAAGCAGAACACAGATTATGTAGCATGTTTTAAAAATACAGTAAATTTTCTTGCTGTGTAAATATATGTGATGAATATAGTGGGTGTTTTGCAAATGTATTTCATTTAAAGTTTAAATTCCTGATGCAGCTGGCAGCCCAAGAAGATTTTATTGTATCGTGAGACGATACATGTAACCTATATTGGCTGTTTCAGTGACGTTTGTGACATAGAATCTTTCATTGAGAAGTTGGGACCAGAAGCTTTGAGTTGCCGGGATGAGTGGGGCTACACACCTGCACACTGGGCAGCATTAGATGGAAATGTTGAGGTTATGCGTTACTTGGTTGAACGATGTGCACCGGTAGATCTGTCATGTCTTGGTACGCAGGGACCTCGTCCAATTCATTGGGCTTGTCGCAAGGGACATACAGCTGTTGTACAGGTTTTGTTGTCGGTAAGAAATTATAATAATCCTTTTGAAATTAACAAAACTCAATTTAATGAATGGAGTTCTCTGGGACGTTTTGCTGTGTTGATAAATGATTCTGACATTTTGAAGTATTCACAGTCAGAATCAAGCAGTTGGAGGACAGGGTTTTCTCGGAGTACTTGATACTGAAGTTGTAGGCACTAAGATACTTTCAGACACGGAAAACTGTTTACACAACAGTACAGTGTAACATCCTAGAACACATGATTCAGTAACACCACTATGAGAATTACAAATCTCACAAAACTCACCTTCCTGTGCTGTAATGTCTAACGTGAGAAAAGAAACCTGAATTCAAGTTATGAATGTGTTGAAATAGTAGTGATGATTGTATTGTGTGTAGTGTCTGTGCTTGACAAAGTATTGCCCTGTCAGCTATAGGATAAGCCTGAAATGTTGCCTGTGATAAGTGTTACTGTATGGGTATGGAGTAAGAATTTGCTGATGAAGTGAAATGTTGAATTTTGTAGGCTGGAGTGGCTGTCAATGCTCCAGATTTTAAAGGCTTGACACCTTTGATGACTGCGTGCATGTTTGGCCGAGTTGTGACTGCAGCTTTTCTTTTGGGCATGGGTGCCCTAAATCATCTCACAGACATCAATGGTGATACGGCACTTCACTGGGCAGCTTACAAAGGTGTGTTCTGTCTCTTTGGAACATAAATTACAAGAAAATAAAGTACAGAATTTTAGTTAATGATTCATCCCAGATTTTCCTGAAATTTGGTGATCAAAAACTAGGATTTATGATTTGGATGTGGGCTTATGCAGGTAATCATAAACCACTGTGGAAAATACATGTAAAATGAAACATTTTCTGTAAAAGAATTGTGGAAATCCTAGCATATACTTTGTTGTAAGCTTATAGTTGTGCCTCTGCTCTAGATGGTCCAGCACTGTATGGAACCTGAAGGTTCATTACTGTCTTCACAAAGGTCCACCACTATTCTTTATCCTGAACCAAATGATTTAAATCCACACCCTCCCATTTTTTTTCCCTGAAGATAAATATTAATATCATTCTCCCATCTCTGCCTAGGTCTTGCAAGTGTTCTGAGTTTTCTGACCATAATTTTGTAATGATCTTTCTTCTGCCCCCTCCATGCATACTGCATATCCTGACCATCTTATCCTTTATTTGCTTATCCTAATAAGATTTTCTGAGGATTACAAGTTCTGCAGCCCCACATCAGTCATTTAATTGTAGTCTGTTTCCACTTTCTTCCTTTGATTGCCAGATACTGTCCATAACACACACCATATTCTTGAACACCCTCAGTCTGTTTTTTCCCTGTAATGTGAGAGACAAAGACAGAGAATTTCACACACAAGTTTGGAGGAATTTGCTACCCCAGTCTTCGTGGTTGTTGTAAGTAGGCTGAGGAGCATGGTCTGGTTATACAGGCAGGCTACAAGGGTAGTGGCCGGTCAGATCCATGAAAAGTGCTAGAAAGTGTAGCAGACTGTCTGTAGCAACAGGAGTGGTGAACAGGAAATAGGAAAGTTAAAAAAAAATACTAAGTTTTTAGGGCTGTATTGGATTGGAAATGAGAAGAAGGCAATGGCATATTTTGTCCCATGGCAGTGTGACCCATACCATAGCTGTGTTATGCCATGGCTGATAATTCTGGTTGTTGGTTGTTGTCATTAATTTGGTCTTGGTGGGAGGGTGGGTTTTCTCCAATGTATGCCAACCAACACTTGTGATACAACATGGTTAATATCATATATGTTCAATAGCTGACAGAAGTATTTTCTGACTTATTCAAAATATTATAGGAATCTGTAAGATGATCATCATTACCACCCATTATGAAGTTGTAGGTTGGTAAGCAGTAAGCTTCTGTTCAGAAATTATATCCTTGTGTGCTTTGTGTCTGCAAGATGAACGGATATCACAATGATGTGTGTGTGTGTCTTTCTGTTTACTCTCTTTTCCTCCCTCTTTATGACAGCAAGTTGACCACTAAGTACAAATGTTGGTATGAACGTATGACAGCAGACTGTACTGGGACACCGTACTTTCTGATTCCCTGTTGTAGACTGAGTCAGAAGGTGGACCGCTGAAGGAGAATACAGAATACAAACTTTATTTTGTTTCAGGTCATGCTGACTTAATTCGAATGTTAACATACTCTGGAGTTGATTTACAGAAACCTGACAATTTTGGATCAACACCCTTACATCTGGCCTGCCTCTCGGGGAATGTTAGCTGTGTTAAGTTATTGTGTGAGAAGGTTGGTATGGCAGAAGTAATGTTATGTGTTGTGTTTATGCTAAAGTGCTATGGAGTGGAAACATTAACAAGGAATTTTTTTAAGCTCCAGGTGTTGTGACACTGCAGCTGTTGTTGGATATAACAAAAAAAAGTAAAAATAAAGAACTGTGTATGTATGTGTGGGTTTTGTAATGTGTTGGTGTGTGTGTTTGTTTTGTAATGTGTGTACTTGTATTTACTGTGTTTTTGTATTGTTTCATTTATGTATATTTATTCTTTTTTGCTTTTGTTTGATTTTTAAATTATGTATTTTTATTGTTATGTTTATGTATTCTTATTGTTATGTATGTTCTGTTCTGTATATTCTGTTTTCATCGTGCCAACTGGCACTCTTCGGCTACCCTGACTGAAGTTTTTCTGTGCTTTTTCCTCATTTGTAAGGCAAATGCCAGAGTATAACTCGTAAAAATGGGGCATGGCCCGCACTCTTCCCAAATTAATTGTGTTATTCTATGTATTGTTTGTGTGTAAATGTGTACTGTACTACTGCCACCGGGTGTCAACCCAATTGCAGTTAACAAAATATATCTATCTAACTTTGATTGCAGAGAGACTTGTTGACATTTTTGACAAGTTGATGAAATGCAAAGAACATAAATTTGTTATGCCATCAAGTGGAGTAATTTTATCACTAATTGGCTTTGGAAAGGGGGGATCATTGTAGTGGTTGCACTCCCGACAGTATATTTGTGTGTGCAGTTAAGTAGATATTTTAACCCAGTCTACCATCATTGGGCATCATTAACACTTCGAAGTCCAAGTCCGAGTGAGTCACAGTCTCTTCTACCTTGCTGCACAGCCCATGCCTGAGCACAGCTCGTGCCTCTATATTCACGTATGCGCTATAATGTATGCGAGTTGAACTCGGGTTTGGGTTGCATGGAAGCTTTCACAGAATGGCGCTTTATTTGGTGCTGCCATCTGGGGACTTTTGTTGCACTATTTAAAAAAAAAAAAAGAAATGAGCACAATCAGCTGTTCACAGTCACGTGGTCTGCAGTTTGTGCTGTAGGTGTGTCGTTTGTCTTAATTTTGGAGTTTTCAGAAAGAAAAGAGACTGTATGGTTGTATCCTGATTGTAAAGTGCCACTCTGCATGCCAGAGTGCTTCAAATTGTAGCACACAAAGCTAAACTGTTTATAAATATAGGGAATATGTTTGGTGCAGATTTTTTTTTTCCTGTAAATTTTGATTGTTGTTTGAGTAATTTTTTTTATATGCTTCTTCAGGAATAATGTGATTGTATTTATATTCAAATTAAAGTATGAATCTTTATTTCTCAGAATATGGTAAGGATATTACAATATACCTATTATACTCATGATAGTTAGAACTTAAATATATGTCAAAAATGCCTGGGTTTCTGGACCTGACAAAACACTAAAGGGCAGGGGCTCAAAATGTTAGAGGCAAAACTTGTACCTATGAGAGGTTAAGGTGAAGTTGTTTTGTGCACATCATGAAGGCATCATGGGCAATAGATGCGTAGTTGCATTCATTCATGATCTTGACACTAGATGGAGGTGAGTGGTCAGCATCATGCCTCAGCTGCTTTATCCCCAAGAAAGTATGCTCAGGTACCCAAGGTAATTTAGGCAGGTGGGCCCCAGAGTGAGTCTGGATGCTCTGAAAAAAAAATCTCTATTTTGTATGCTGTTAACGAAGTCACAATTCTTCAGTTGTCCAGCCCATAGCCTGGTGCCTATACCAACTGAGCAACCCCAGCTCCTGTTCCTGTGTAATAATAAAGGTGACAGCGTTGCTCCAGGGCTTAGTAGTATACTGCAAGTACATGTGGGGTGTATAGGGAATACTGCACACATTTCAAACCTTAGCATTAGATGGAAGTGGCTCATATTTGTACTGTATTTATGTCTCAGTAGTTTTTTACTTGATCTTTGTACGTGAATGTTTTTTCATAGAGCAAAGTTGAACTGGAGCCCAAGGACAAGAATGGAAAGACGCCTTTACTACTTGCCAAGAGCCATCGTCATAGTGACATTGTACAGGTCTTGGTTACAGAAAAAAAAAGAAGGGCCCGTTGGATGCCACCCATTTCTGAGATGTGGTAAGTTTTTAGTATTTGATTGAAGAGTCTTTTGCTGGAATACGGCTATAAGTCTGACATGAGTTATTTTAATTGATTACTGGTTCAGTTAATGTGTAAATTGTCCTGTAAATACAGAGATTTATTCATGCAACTTATTTGTCAATATATTAATCAGGACAGTATGGTTTTGTTGTGGCAGACTTCACCTAATTGGATGAAATAAGAAATTTACATTTATTTTTTTTTATAATAGATTGAGACACTGGATTGTCCATTTTTCCACACTTCTAAAACCAGCGGAATTTGAAGACTGGTTCTGTTTCTGTTGTTGAGTTTCAGGTATTTAAGTAGAGCATGCATATAGATGTTGGAAGGGTACTGTAGAAAATCAGCCTTAGATCATAGGTGTGAGGATTGGTTGAGAATGCTTCAGGATGGTATCCATTAGTATTTGTGGTGTGTGGATCTTCATTCCCAAACCATTGAGTGGTTTGAGTGTACCTTCAGCTGCATATTTTTATAAAGAATGTTGAATTATTTCCACATTGCTCATTTTGTATATTTTTACAGGGCTCTTCTGTTTGGAGGAGCTGGAGACTCAAAAGGCCCTCTTCTTCTGTTGATGGGTTCAGTGCTTTTGTGGGGTTACCCTATGTATCTGCTCAGGGTATTTTTATGCCATCTCAATTTTGCTGTCATTAGCACGTGAGCTTATATATTATGTTGCATGCAACATTCTTTTCTGAAGATTCTTGTTTTATGCACATGACACTGTGTAGACTTGGATGTACAAGGTGCTACCCCAAAGTCCCTGAAATTGGAATGCTGTGCAAAAACTGCTTGTAGTACAGTTTTGCGCCACTAGGTACTGTGAGCTGTACCCTTTGTAAACCACTCTGCCAAGTGGCGTTCTGTTGTGAGGACACTGAAGAGATCCAGCGTGACTTGCAGGACTTGATGTAAATGTTGACACGAAATGACTTCCAGCAGTGCTTCCGATCATGGGAATCCTGCTGGGATCGCTGTATCAATGCAGAAGGGGATTTCTTTGAATGGGATGGAGGTGAATAGAAATTGCTTTAAGTGGTAAAGCTATGGCAGAGGAATTTTGGGAACTTTTGGGTAGCACCATGTAGATGTCAGCATTTAGGAAGAGCCTGGTGTCTTTAAGGTATTTCAAGAACAGTAAAATGCATTGGCATAAAGGGTATTATGTAGGAGATGATTAGGATTGGGAATTGGAATAGCAAGCCAGTGGGAGTAATGACAGCAGTGGGCTTGAGGGACTAGGTGGCTTGTGCAAGAAATGAAAAGATGTGACAGAAGTGTAGGGTGTATGGGTGTGTGGGGGCTGAATGGATGCTGGATAAAGTGGGGATGAAGCAGAGAGAACAGGGGTGAGTAGGAGTAAATGTAAGGTTCAAAAAAGTGGGACGTAACCATCATGTAATGGGACACAAATTGTCTTGAAGGGCAGTCAGCCGATTGGTTGACGTGGACTGGAATCTTGATGAGTGCTGCTGTGAGGATGTCAAATCTTATGTCATTATCTTATGTTGTATTTGCCATTTCTGTTTTATGTTTTAGTATCGTAGGTTATTTATCCATTTTTATTCTTCTCACAACAAGTTTTTTTTCTGTATGCATTTTCTGTCTCTGTAGTTATTCTGTTCTGTTCTTATTTCTGAATTGATTCTGACATTGCATTGGTTGTGTTGTTGTATATCTTTTGTGAGAATCACATACTGCATTGCGCAGTCATCTCTTTGCTGGAGTACCACAGCACTTCGTATTTGTTGATGCAAATTTTGTGATCTGGTATCTTCATTTACATTTTCATTGTCAGCTTTGCATTTTGATGGTTCTTGGAATGAATATTAGTGCATGTTTAATTGTAAGGTAATTTGATACAGTATTAATTAGGAGATGTTTTGGTTTTTAAATTTTGTGTTGTAAAATGGATGTTAGTGTTTTATTTTCCAGAAAGTGTTCCCTGTGTCTTCAAATCATTATGAAAGTGAAATTTGACATAATCATTAAAAAAATGTAATTGCTGATATATCTTATGTTTGTAACATTGTAGATTTTGGCATGAAATTTTTACTTGCTTGGTCAGGAAGGACTTTGGAAATTTTGTGTCTGTAGCATAGTTAAATTTATTGTACACTTGTACACGTGCTTAAGTATGCCCCAGTTTTTTTTTACGAACATGTAAATGTGTTTTGATTGTACCCCATATAGTTAAATTTGGCATTTCATGATAATTATTTTAAAAGCTCTCCATGGTTCAGCAGAGTTATGGTGCCATAAAATTGCATCATGAATACTAAAATTACATTTGCCTTCCTGCACTAGCTGGAGCGTGGGTAGTTCAGGTGCTGTAGCAGCTGGCTGGATGAGCAGACCTTGAATATTCTCTTGACCACCACATCTGGACTAACTTTGGAATGTGAAGCAGAAAATTCGCCTACTTCTAGTGTTGAGGTTAAAGATTTATGGAATTTAGGCAGAGGGACAACTTTCTTTATCTCTTATGTTCACTTTGTGCATTGAAAGCATAAGCAGTTCAATATGAGGAGCCTGGTTATTAAATGAAATAATCATAACTGAGGTTTTTGAATAATTGCCAATGCTGAGTGACTGTGGTTGGATTTCTTCCAGGATTTCTTACATAATATGGGTACGTTTATGTAACTGAAAGTTGAGTTCGTTAGTTTAATATGTTATAAAAGACAATACGAAAGAGAGTTTCAAATGCAGGGGGTTGACATTGTATTTTTTCCTTGAATTTTGAATTGCTGCTGAACAGTACTTCTCATCTTGACAGTGTGTTCCTGTCACGTGGAATATCCTACGAGTCTCACACTACTGCTTCATCTACTGGAATGTTCTGATGTGGTTCAGTTGGATTGTGGCCAACCGTAGGAATCCAGGTTATATACCTGTTAACTCGGACAGTTACTATCGAGCTATTAAACAGATCCCATACTATGACAAATGGAAGAAACGTAACATAGTACTTTCCCGGCTGTGCCATACATGTCGCTGTCTTCGTCCTTTACGAGCCAAACACTGCCGAATTTGTAACAGATGTGTTGAATACTTTGACCATCACTGTCCCTTCATTTATAACTGTGTTGGACTTAGGAACAGGTAAGCAGTGTTTATGAGGAATAACAATTCTTAAAGTTCAACTCTATAGGGCTCTGATGATGGTATATGACTCTCTCTTTTGTTTGTGGGCTTTGTCCATTGTTGAATTTTTAAATGAAGCACAGTGTTATGGAATCTGGCTCTTCATCCATTTCCAGGCAAGAGTATCACCTAATTTGTTGGACCCCTTGGATAGAGCTGTTCTCAGTCACAAGTTTACTGATGCTTAGTGACTTTTAATAGATCTGTCCAAGGGGTCCATCGTGTTAGGTACTGTCCTTGCCTCAAGATGGAAGCAGAGCTGGCTTCTGAAGGATTTTGCTGTTTTAAAGAGAAGGTGGACAGAGTCCAAAATAAGATTATGTTTTTGAATTCTTGAGGTGTTTTTTTTTTGTGTAGATTACTAGTGTGTCTGTACAGAAAATTGTGGACTAATTTGAACAACAATTTTTATTGTTTATTGTATTTTTGTTCTGTATTTATTTATTATCTCTCATACTGGTAGAACTGTTGTGAATACCTGAAAAGCATCTGTGTGTGTGTGTATGATCTGTTACAGGATTGCGAGGTATGAGTTTATGGGTTTATGTTAATGCAGTCATATGACATTTGTAGAAGGTTCTCTAATGTTATTTTTCATCCCTTAGGATATGGTTCTTCCTGTTTGTGATGAGTGTTGCTATAAACTGCTCTTTCACCATTTATTTTGCCTGCTACTGTCTGGCCATTGAAGGTTTTGAGATTCTGTATGTACTGGGTCTGATTGAGGCTTTGGTTTTCTGTGGCTTGGGATGGATTCTTATGTGCAGCTCAGTAAGTTGAACTCATTTCTCATTTGTTTATGTGACTTTTGTTTAAAAATGTGTCAGGAAATTGAATTTTATATCTGATTGCCATTATATAGTTTCAAAACCTCATGTTTTCCTCTAGTTCAGAGGTGGTCAAACAGTCAATTGCAATCTACAAGTTGATTGTGGCCACTTGTTTGGTTGATTGCCGCAGCTTTTTGGTCTCTATTGAAAGTTATTTGCCGCCTCAAGACAATCTATAGCTCTTGGTGACAGCATTTTTGGATCAATCTATCACTGTGAAGAAGCCTTCTTCCAAATGAAGATAATTAAATCAAGATATCGAAACTGTCTGATCGATGAACGTTTAAAATACTGCCTGCATTAGTGCCTAAGTAATTATGGACCCTCCTGTGGGAAGTTATCGCAAGACACACGGTGTTATACATCAACTTTGCAATAGAAGGATTAATGAAATGCACCTTTAAATTGTGGTAAATTATTTTAGTTTGAAATGATTAGTTTTTATAAATGAAATAATCGTACTTTTATATTTTAAATGATTCATGATCGTGCATTAATGATTCATTATGAAAAATGCGATCAAAAAGTGCATATGCAGATTTATAAATTTATCGTATTATAAACAGCATAGCCTGCTACATGTTTCGGCCACCTATTGTGGCCATCTTCAGGGAGGTGTTCTTTGAAGGATATATTATATAGAGCATCAACATAATGTAATTTACAAGTATATATAATGTAATGTTTTAGATAAAATTTTAAAATCTATCCTAAAATGTAAAATAATAAAATTATTTGTGCTGAATTATCTTACAGTAAAACCAACTAGATGTACTAATTTCTCAGATTTATTCTTGGAGTGAAACTCCACATTTCAGACAGAAGAACTGTCCGAAACATGTAGAGTTTTATTCCAAGCATAAATTTGAGAAATTAGTGCATCTAGTTGGTTTTATTATAAGACAGTTTATCATGATACATGGTCACATGAATGTCAAATTTATTTGTGCTGAGTTGTGTGCTGATATGCTGTATATATGGTGACACCATTCAAGCGGAGGTGGTGGTGTTGTGTCTCACCCACTTTTATTTTTCCCAGCCGATTTTCGATTTCAGTACAGGGCACCCACATTCACCTTCTTCCTTCTGATCTTTGATTTCAATACAGCATGACCAGCAGACACAACACCACCAACTCTGCTTGAAAAGTGTCATCATATATGCAGCACACCAACACACAACTCAGCACAAATAATTTTATCAGTGTTTTATATTTTAACATAGTCTTCAAACTTTTATTTAAAACTTAACTATTTATATATTTGTAAATTAAATTGTTGTGGCATTCTATGTGATATATCCTTCAAAGAACACCTCCCTGAAGATGGCCACAATAGGTGGCCAATACATGTAGGAGGCTATGCTGTTTATAGTACAATAAATTTACACATCTGTATATCCACTTGCTGATTGTATTTCTGGAAATGTACTTTTGTATGTGTGATGTTATTGTGCTATTCTACATTTCTTGCCTAGTTGACCTAATATTAATACATTATGTACTGTACTAGATCGTGAAAGATTTTCTGTCCTTAGAGCAGATCACAAGAGTCCAAAAGTCTGGCCACTTATGCTGTAGTCTATCTGCAAGAAACTGAACATGAAAATATATGCCATATTTACCCAAATGTAAGGTAAACCTGTATACAAATTGACCCCTCCCCACATTTCAGATGAAGAATTTGGCAAAGATTCATGTCTTGTGTTTTTATAAATACATTAATACTCTAGTGTATGCTATGTATATCAGAACTTGCATGACTTTTAATAGAAGTGTTAAAGACAGTTGGTGCTTTGCTTTGTAATTTACAAGCCACAACCACACATTATGGAAGGAGTGTAGGTCATATTTTATTTCATGTGAATTTTCATTCTTGTTTTCTGTCTTTTGTTTCACATGTTCATTCCCATTGTAATGTCTCCCATTGTAGATACTCCATGCCTGCATGAATCTGACCACCAATGAGATGTTCAACTACAAACGCTATTCTTACTTGCGAGAT
>Ga0268261_10002264_pt1 | contig 13741 bp, 9 predicted proteins | sample TergutNc150P1_FD_190353 | JGI IMG/M metagenome (GOLD analysis project Ga0268261, IMG submission 190353) | Nasutitermes corniger P1 segment gut microbial community from laboratory colony in Florida, USA - Nc150 P1 (SPAdes) (version 2) | ecosystem: Host-associated > Arthropoda: Insects > Digestive... | reverse complement strand
TTCAAATGTTGCTTTATCTCGGGACTTTCCACCTTTGAAGAAAATTGTTTCAACTTAAAACTGTGCTTTGTCGTAAATTATATTTAACAACATGTCATGTGAAGGGTTTCTTATATCAGGTATATTTTAAGTAAAACAAACAATTATTGCAAAATATATTTTTTACTCCAACAAATATGGTAACCCTGCCTGAAGGGAGGAGGTCACTTGGAAGACCCAAGCGCAGATGGAAGGATACCATTGAAACGGATTTTAAAGAGACAGGAAGTGGGGTTATGAACTGCTTGAATTGGGTTCCTGATAAGGCCGGCTGAACAGGTAACGAGCTTGTGGCTTTCATACAGTGTGAGGAATTTTTTATACTGGCTGAGGAATTAACACTCTACTTCATGGAGTTAGCACATTTCCAGACATTTCGTATGATTACGGAAATTTTCATCGTTACCGCCGTGATGATACTATTGTATTGTCGCATGGATTACCCAGCAGTATTGGCCACTGATCATACATGCAAGTTTCATTTGTGTTTGTTAGATGGCAGTCGATTCGCTGAGTCTGAATTGTACAAGCTTTGCGCCAGACGCCACCAGAAAAAAGTGTTGCAGTTTAAACTATCTAGGAATTCAATAAGCGACTTATATAAAGTGTGAAACATGCCTCAGGGTAAACTAAAAGTTAAAACCAAGTTGCCAGCTAAAACGAAGCCAAAGAAGAAAGCAAAGGGGCCTGCAGTTTCCAAAAGAGCAAGTAAGTATAACCTCACCTGTATTAAGGAATTCAGTCTGATTATATAGCTGATCAAGCCTCATTCAAGGTGACTAATTAAAATTTGACCGCGCATCCGTTTTGCGTGTGTTGAGATTAAGTGTAAAGAGTATGTGTTCTTTAACATTCAACATACGTTGCAGGAAAGGTACGTGTGCATTTCAGTTCAGGCGTTTAATTTTGTTTTAAGAGGTGAAAATGGTTTCCAAGCATTTTGGCTGCTTGACCTAGTTAACTGCGAAGGATTGAAACGTACCTTGAACGAGCCTGCGTTTAGTTTATCTTTTTTTTAGAACAGGAACGTGTAATTTGAACGGAATGAAAAAGCATTAAGCAAGGTGCATTTTAAACCTAACTTTCCATATTGAAAATTTTCGAACCAAAGGTGAGTGTAATTTTTTACCATGTCCAATGAAGAGAGTGCATCATTCCCATATTTGTTTATTGTGACATGTTATAATGATAGATGACAGATTAATATAGACATTTGGATCAATAAACAAGGAACAATCACCACAAAACATGTGAAGAAACGAAAAATTGGAACATACAGGCTGATACGTAATTTCGAGGTTAGACGTCCCATTGTCCTATCATATAATTATTGTGTGAATAAACAGTCATCACAAATATATATAAACAGCCAATGCAAGTAAGTGTATATCATGTAATGCATTAAGTGATGCATACTTATTTGTGATGAATGTTTACATAATAATGATATGCAACATGTAGAAGAGTTGATTCAGTAATTTTCCACCTGTATTGGACTGCAAGTAAGTTAAATTCATGTTGCTTTTTGAATAATTTTGGAGGACAGGACTCTAGATATTCATTGAGACTGACTGTTTCAACAAAATTCTCTCCAGATAAAATTCCCAGCATATTCTTAAAATCAGAATACATCTGGGAGGTTTTGTAGATCATTTGAGACCAACATTGTTCATAGGCAACAACTTAATTGTGCCAGTGAAGTGTTATATCTGTTTATGTAAAGCCTTTCACCATCAGTTTTACATTTTGATGAATTGCGCATGCAGACACTATGTACCATATATTGCAATCAAAACTTGGTGCCTTCAGAAGTGTAGGCGCGAAGAAGATAACTTGGAGACACCGACACTTGTCAGTGTGTGTCTGTAATTTGTTGATATGACTGTCAGTTTATACAGTAACATATACATATAAATGCTGCCAGTGGAGCTGTTAAATGAAACAGTCTGCTTTGCATGGCATACTTCTTGGTCATTGACAATTAAAGATTAGGGCCAAAACAATATTCCGGATGGCCAAGCTAATGGGAGGAGCTCAGGAGGAAGTATCGAGTACTTATCAGCCTTGAAAGTGTAAGATTTCGGTATAGCTGGAATACACCAACCATCTGTCCAACATCTTAGACCCAAACATTTCTGGTAAACTTAGGAAGATTTTTACAGCTAAAGTACATGTATGGGATTTTCTAGATTAGGAAAATCCAGAGATTTCCATAAATGTGTCTGGGCTATAATATTTTATACAAATGAATGAAAACAAGTAATTAAACACATTTTTTAGTAAAATCACTGTACACATCATGACTTCACAGGCACTGCTGAATTGATTGTTTCTGAACATCCTGACATATTTCATAACATATTTTGTGATGCTCACTTAAGTTATCTTCTGATTTTGAAAGAATTACAATCCATTTTTTTTATTTCCAAGGCTTCTAGTCACACTTAATGCATTATGTGTAAATTTTCTGCTGCTTCAAGTTACCCAACATACAAAAAACACACATTAAAACCACAGAATGTTATGTGCTGTTTACCCTTCGGAGCCCCTTTTTGAACAGTTACTGGGAGAGGACAACTGTGTATTTGCAGACAGGAAAGTGCACTAATATCAGTCCAGAAAGATTTCATCCTATATATATTTTCCAGTATTTAGTATGTGCAGTGTGTTACCCGTTTCATTTTTAAAATTTGATTTAATTTAATCAATTATTTCAGATCGCCCTATTGCTCCAAAGAAGCAGAAACACCAGGAGACGCAAAAGCTTAAGAAAATCATAACAAAGGCTGTAAATGAAGCAATGGAAGATGATTTGAGGGCCAGAGCCCTCGAGGGAAAGAAATCTCTTGTCTCAAAGAAACCTGCTTCTGGTAAAGCCAAAGGCAGCCAGAAGAAAACATGAATGTCCAGAATCTGGGGCGAATTGTTCATCAGGATCACAATTTTCACACCCATCAGTCTTTGTTGTAATGTGCCTTACCTGTTTGAAATGTGTTGCATTATATTCTGTGAACCTCAAATATAGGATTTAGATCTGTAGCACTATTCACAATTACTGTTACTTATGTAGATGATACACATGAATTTCTGGGTAATATTGTTTGTTTGTATTTCAGTTTATTTACAAAATTGCATAAGCATGTCCTGTACTCTGACAGTTCTCATAAGTTAAGTTCATGGAAATACTCTTTGGAAGATGCCTACAAATTCTTCATAGAACAAAACCACTTTAAAAAGAGATTTTCTCAGCATATGTAAAAGCATGAAATGAGTTTAATTTCCTGTGGTGTGCTGTTTGTAAGTTGTTTCATGCAGAGGGCAAGACAGAAAGGAAAAACGCAATATTTTTATACCGCTGCCATTGACGGTTTGATACATTTTTCTGAATCTAGATCCTGAGTAAATATGAAAATATAAAAGGAAATTTAACTTTCTCTCTCTCCTCAGTTTTGGGTACTTTGTAGAAACATATATGCAGGGCTGCAGAAATATGATTGCCTACTTGCCATGGTCAAATTAAACTTTTGGCCAGTACATTATTCTTGTCCTATTCAAGAATAACACAAATTATATTGTTTACAAAGCTGTATTTACTAACCTCCATGTTGTATTAATTGTTATCAAAATCAATATATTGTCATGACAGTGGTCATGTAAGTATAATAAATATGTTCTTCACATCATATGTGTTTGACACCATTTTGTTCATCGGGATTACCAGAATTAGTATCACCCATACTTAAGCCATGGTACCTGAGATACATGTTCATCAGGACTACCAGAATTAATATCACCCATACTTAAGCCATGGTACCCGAGACACATGAAATGGACGGAGACCCAAGGACTGCAATTAATTTATAGCACCAAGGCCAGGGTTGGAGTTTTGAGGCGTGAAGACAGAAGAACAAGGCTTCTGAGATTTTGTTTTATTGGCATAATGTTCAGCTTTGAGATTTTGACATAATCCAAATAGGTTAGATTTTTTTGTTTTCATTTGTCACAAAAAGCGTAGCTTTTTCAGGTTTCATTATATAAATACAACAAGCAGCACCCTACTCCTTGCGTATTTCATCTTTATGCAGTGTTGTTGCAGTCCATGCTGCTGACGCCTAGGGATTTGCAGAATGCATCAGTAATACAAAGGAGTAGAGTAGAATATTATTGAAGCCCAGAAAATATGTTTGAATTATCATCCTAAACAATATACTGTGTGCACATGCATACAGATAGTGTAAAATTGTTCATATTTCCTTTTTTCATCATTGTGTCAGTATCCTTTGGTAGAGTCCAGTAACTTCTCAGTGCTCATGCCACATTGTATTTAACTACTGTTTAAGAAACGTAATGAAATGCACCTTAAGCATATTAATACATACCTAATTTCATGTTGCGACAGACTGAGAAGGGCTGGAGGTACAGGTATACCACGGAACCCAGTAAATTTGTAATTAAAATTGTACACAGATTGTACTTGTGCTCCATTATCAATGTAGAAATTTGGCTTTTAATGCATACACAGTATGTAACTAACTAGCTAATTCCATGGAGCAGAGTCCTTGAGAAGCTGATGGTTCCTCAGCTATGCAGGCAATTTCATGCATTTTAAGGAACCTTAAGGTTTATCATTGCATTCTCAAGTGCGCACCACTTGTTCCTTTCCTAAGGGAAATGCTATTATGATGTAATCTTGCTGTGTTGGAATTGTGTAAACATAGTTTTTGAGTTGATGGCTTTGTAGTATTGAATTATTAAAAATCTTACGCCTTAAGTGTTTTGCACTCTAGCAGTTTGAAATGTAATTTCATCAAAAGGCATTCTTGTAAGATTCAGAACATTTCAGAGTTGTGATGTTTCATTTATATTGTAGTGTCACCTTCTGGACACTTGTGTCTTGAGTTTGTATTAATTTCCTTCTTTTAAGCTATCACTGTTTTGTTTTGTTAAGTTTCTGTTTATTTGTTTTGCATGTTTATGGCCTCCTTTCCCCCTTCCCTTTTTGTGCTTCCCTTCTAAGTTTGACATCCTTGGTGATATGGATTTTTCTTGTAGATTTTTAACCATATGATGGTTAGAAGCCAGTAGGGTTGAAGGGCCATAACTAAAATCATTAACACCCCTCATATATATAGTGCTGCACAGTTGGTTTTCTGACCATGTAAAGATTACAACCAATGGACACGGATGTATATAGGTCTAGTGGGGTTATTACCTCTGTAATGGGTACAGAATTATTAAATAGCATGTTATATGGTTCTTGCAATCTTGGGACCCTGCCTGGGTGCCAAGGCTAGGTTTCTGTCCTTCAACAGGACTCAATCCAGGGCTGTTAATAGGCCTTCTCACTGGACATAACACCCTGAGGAGATGCCTTCACCTACTAGGGCTACTGGACAGTCCACTGTACAGGAGGCGTGGAGTAAAGGAAGAGACCTCGGCCCACATTCTTTGTGAGTGTGAAGCTTTGGCCTCATTCAGACATGCATACCTAGGTTCCTTTTTCTTGAAGCCAGAGGACATTAAGAGTATAAGTTTGGGGGCCATCTGGAACTTTAGTAAAGCAACAGAGCTACCATGAATTGATATGGGGCACAAAGGGCCTGTTATTAAGGCCTAGGTGCATCGGGACCAGTAGAGGTCCTGAAGCCATTTGCAATCATCATACGGTTCTTGCAAAATGTGGAGTAACAGATTGATAAATGTAAATTATAGCAGGGATTCAGAAGCTGTTTCTATGTTAACTTACTGTGTTTGATTAAACTGGGGAAGGTGATGCTGAGTACCTTGTTTGGAAATGCAAAACATATTGTTTCTGCACTGGCTGTAATTTTCACACTTATACATTCTTATTAATGTCTATGTTGATAAAAAAAAGTATTACAGTAAAACCTCTGTATAGTCTGAGATGTTTCTGGGAACCAAACATTTTAACCCAGTGTGGAGCAAAACATAACATTTGACTGTTACATTAGTGACTGCAGTTCAGGTACCCACAGAGGTGGGAATTGAATGGCCACTGCATCCAGATGACCTCACCCTTTTGGCTCCACTGGGCAGCAGGGCTCTTGGGGTAAAGCAGTTAGAGCTTGAAGATAACCACTTAGCTGTATTTGGTGTTAAGGCTCAGAATGCGTGGTAGGTGACTTATAATCTCCCTGTGTGCTTAGTGGTATGATGCGTACCTTTTAGCTTTAACTTTGTGTGTACCCATTTTAAAGCTCTCTGTAGTGAGTATGCTGTTAAACATCAAATTTACTCCTTTGTTGTTTTTGTTGTTGCTGTCATCTTTATTGTCATTGCTGTTACCATCATCATCATCATTGCTGTTTTTAATCCATATTTGGGAATTACTGCCACATTTTCATAGCATGTTCAGGAGCTGGAAGTGATTGTTCCTAATCACTGGTCCAGGAGCTAACATCAAATCATAATTTTTTTCATGTCTAAAATTTTAATAATTTTTCAAAGCCCAAGTATTTTGGAATGACAGTGTAAGACTTGATTGGGATTTTTTTTTTAACATTCCTGATAATTACATCCTGATGATGACAACATGTAGCTGCCATTACAATATAAGTTGTGCATTGATGGGTCATATTTCTTTCATTATGTATTCTACAGAAACAAAGTGCAGGTGTGACTCTGCATGCAAATATCACTCCACCACCACCTTAAACTATATTTTGGCCCACAATTTGCAACAGAATACAAAGAAACAAATTTTATAAAAGAATACCATGCCAAGCCAAGTATAATACGCAAAATCACAGAAGAATTATAGTATGAACTCTCCACCACAACATACAAGGACCTAAATTTAATAAAAGTCTTTATATATATTCATTTTAAAAATTAATTAGGTTGTATATTTTGTGTTCTGTTTTCACATTATTAAAAACACAGTGACTATACAATGGGCTTCTTGGGTTTTATTATATCTTAATGTATAAGATTTTTGTATTGATATGCCTGATGATGGCCTAAGTACAGGCCAAAGCGTGTTGCATACATGTAAAGGCACATTTTGAATTAAAATAAACCTGTGTTGTGTTAGACTGAATAAGCATAGTTTATCTAGTAATAATAAAGACAAGATAGCTTCCAAAAAATTACTGGAGTTTCACTGTTTATGAGTTCCAGATTGCAAGCTTTTAGTTTCAACTGTTACTGGTGGATTTTTCTTCTAAACAAATGTGCAATGTTTAGGGTGGGGGGAATAGAAATTTGGATTTTTGTACATTTGTGTTTGTGTTTTCTTGTATATAATGTAATCAAATTCATTGGGCTACTCCATTAAACCTCTGCTGATTCACATAATTACACACAGACATTGACGTTGCATTACACTGTGTGAAATGCATATGTGTAAATAGATTGCAGTGCAGTTACAGTTAGGATGTGTTGTCATTTCCTGCCATGTCTTTCGATGGATTAACATTGATTTGCTTACCTGTACCTTTGATCCGTGGTGGAAACGACCTTGTAAATGAATGGGGAATTGTTATGATGTTGCTGCAGAAATGTATTAAATAGGTGACAAACTTATTGTTTCATGAAATTTTTATGCTTCTTAGGTTAGGAGTCCTTTTAAGCAGGAAATACATTAAAAGGGCAATATAAATGTTCATCATATGGTAAAATTTTGATACTGACTTCTTAGGCAAAAAAAAACTTTTTAAGTGGGGATGTCCTAACTGATTTTCCCAGTACTTATTTTACGATGTATTCATTATTTTATTTTGATTTTTGTTTATGACTGAACAGAATTAGAATTAAACATTCCTGAGGTTTCTGTATTATTGATCTTAATGTCGGGATTGTTTTACTGACGTGTTTTTACTGAAAACATTTGAACAGTACACACACTGATTGAATGGGAGTTAGGCTGTAGAATGCTCTGCTTATTCTCACAAAGGTGCAAGTATGAATGTTGACGAAATGACAGTGTCATTTACATGTCACGGAAGTACTTGTGAAACGACTTTTGAGTGCAAAACTGGCAAGAAAGCAATATGAATGTCATCTTTATTGTTTTCCTCACTATAATGCATGAAGACTATGAACGCAGTTTTCTCCATTCACTTTTCAGTACCTCATGTCTTTGCTCTTGTCTTATGATTTGAAACTCTCTCTGATATGTGTGGATAATTGGGCAAGGAAGTTAGTCAAAAATATCCTGACATACAGATACTGTCATATGTCAGCCATATTAATTTTCAAAGGACCTATGTATCTTACGTTATGACAACTTGTGATTTTTACTCCTCTGGAAATGGGTTGTAAATGTTGGTGTTTAATCCTTTTTCAGTTTTTAGTTTCATGTGTGTGCATGCATGTACTTGTGTGCATGGGGCACACACAGCATAAACAAGAATTTCTTCTTGTGTAAATAAAACAGCTGTGATGCAACAGTAACTCAGATTTAATTAAGTACTGATAATCACAAGAAATTAATTACATTAAAGCATTTTATCTCATTCCCTGCATTACACTTGTATGATGGCACTGACCTTACCATGGCAAACTGTGGCCTGAAACTCAGAACTTCATGAAAAACTAATCTGGAGATGATTAGAAATGAAATACATGTCAACAAGAAAGAGTACATAAACATTAAAAGGGATGAATTACCAATCTTAATGTCACAGTAATGAGAGGCACTATCTAAAATATGCTGTACATGAATTACAGACAATTATATGGAATTGGGGTCACATGAACATAGCCTGACATGTTTAAACAAATACATTTTTATATTATGGATTTAAATTTGTGTTAGCGCTTACTAACTTTTGAAATCTTGCCACAACCGTGATTAATAACTTCTTCCTTCACTCCATTTATAAGACCACTATATAGTTCATTGTGCAATGACTGAACTGACGGACGCATGTCAAAACCAGCAGGACTGTTGAATATACAATAGTTATTCACCTCATTCTCAAAGTGAAGCATTCTGTAAACATAAAGTCTCTAGTTATATTAGCTGGTTCTCCAGAATTCAAACATAAAAGTTCAACAATGCTTATACCAAAGCCCACCTTTGGACACAGTTGAGATCTAGCCCCCACCCTTACACCTTATTAGTCTAAAATCCAACTGCTAATATTAGTGTTATCCCCACCCTGCTTTAAAAGATCTCTGCCCTGGAAAATTCTATACCCATTTCATTTCTGCCATTTAAGAAGTTAAAATTGTTATTCAAGTGAATAAATAAGAGATTATTGCCATTATTATATTGAGAAAACTGACAAGAAGATATTGTACATACCACAATGAGGTTCCCAGTTTTGCCCTTAGCAATAGCAGGATTTGTTCCTGTTTTGATGTCAATGACTCCTTGTTTACCACCAGTAAGATTATGTGAGATGCTGCAACATTAAGTGCCATGTTAATAAAGCACCCATCATTTCCTACACATACTACAAACATCCTTGTTCAAATATAACGATAGGTTTCTGGAAAACGTCGTTTTTACCAAAACTAAAAACGTGTGAGGAACTGGAAAATAACATGTATATTTTCATAATAAAAGACATTTACACAATTAACACAGGCCTGTGATGAAGACAATAATGAGCAGACCTGCTTAGAAAAGAGACTGTATGACCAAACACTCTGGCACCAGCATGTATTATTTATAAGCAGATGGCTGCCAGGAGGAATGCAGTGGGTTGTGAAAAACTGGCATTTTCCAAATCTCTGGGAAGGACCACTTTATTGTAACATCTCTTGGGGTCATTGCATAACTGAAACTAGAGTTCATAACAAAATGCAGTTTTCAGTAACATTTGTCAAAACTTTCTCTAAAATGAAGTTACCAATGTGCTAGTGAAAGGAAGAATTTCTTGGTTCTGAAGATTTATATATGCAAACTTACCTTCCAGCCTGCACGACTTTTATGCTTTGTGGCTTCTTTGTAACATCAGCAATCTTTGTGACTGCTTCTATTATGTGGCCCACCTCCAGAATTAGATCCCCCTGTAAATTAAAATTAGATATCTTGATTCACCAAATGCTCTCTAGTCGTACTGCAGACAAAATATTTTCTGTTACATTAGGTCCATAGTGTGCATTTGCCATCACTGATTGTGGGGCAGGATATTAACTGCCCATAATTAATATTAATATTCTTTGTAAATGTCTCAAAAGGAATGAATACATTACACGTCAACTGGTCATACCTTTCAGTGTGAGCCATGACTGCTCAGTCAGTAAGGCTATGGGCGCAGTGACTAGGGTTTGATGTGCTGTTACTATGTGGTACAGTGTAAGTTCTCTCTGCGGATAGGGTGACCTAAGTATGAAAGTTACTGCTCCCCTTCATCTGGTGTTGAACTTGAGAATGAATGGAGCTTTACCTCTTGTGTGCCTTGTTGGCACAGTGTTTTGACAAAGGCAGAACTTTACCTTTACAATCTCTTTTGCCTGTTAACATGTATTGCAAACTTCTGAAATCTTAGCTCCTGTTGTATGGATATGATATGTTGGCTTGTAGCCTGAGGTCACACTCAGTAACAGTATACAGCATCATGTTTTAAATAAGAATGAATCATTGTTCACCATTGGAATAAGTGTGCTTTTGATTGCATTCTTTGCAGTTATGAAATCTCACTGGCGTTGATAGTCATTTATTGTATATGATCACCTGTTCTTGCAAACCCAGTGAACTTAATATGGGACATCCCATTGTGTTGTAACCCCCCCTCCCCCCAAAAAAAATACAATGGTGAGCATTCAAACACAACTATTTATTAATAAGGCAAATTACTTTGTTTTATAAACATAACTGCATGTTTTGCCTTTATATTAAGCCACTGTCAAGGTACAGGGGGAAAAAAATCCAGGCCAGTCCTGTATATACATATTTTCTTTGTAGCCTGATGATGGCTTAACATAAAGCTGAAACATTTAGCTACATTTATAAAACAAAGCAATTTATCGTATTAGTAAACAGATGTGTTCGACTGCTGTCCATTGTCGTTATCCTTCAAGCCAGTGAATCTGCGGATATGACACTGCCTACAGTACTGTATGAATTGCTCTGGCATTTTGATAAATAAATGCACTGAAAACATGTTAAATAATAGTTGCAGTACTGCATGTCATTGTGACCCATGTTTTTGAAAACAAGGTTAGTTTCATGTTTCACGTAGGCTCAAGTAGGAATCATATTGTACCAGCGCACTGTGTGTGAACTTAAATTTGGGAACATTTAGTAGGTCTTCCAATACCATACACCTCAATATACAGCAGATAGTTTCAGAGATGAACAAGGCAGGCAGACAGACAGCCAGTGTTCCCAATTTATTCACTTCATATGAAGAACATGCACACTCAGGATATAGAATTTTAGTGGGTAAATTTTACCCACTTTTTAAGTAGTAAAAGGATGTAATGTTTCTTGTGCTCTGCATTCAGAAAAGGTTATTCTAAATGTCACAAACATGGGCAGCACACATGAACTCTATTTTATGATAAATATGAGTAAAAGCACAAGTTAGCAGAATACTTTTGTCAATAATCATTACCCACACAGATTTTATATATCCACAAAAAAACTTTATGAAAATTTGGATATACACCATATGTCTAGAAGTATTACCTATCATTATCATTGTTTTTATTGTTGCTGTTAAGCTAACATTATCCCTGTGATTATGCAAGACACCATTATATGCTTGTCTGTAGGTGAGACATCTACTGTCTTGTACTTTGATAATCCAACTGTGCAGATGATCTCAACATTTTGAATTATTCGTTTCCATTCACTGACATCAAATAAGCAAGGTATCTCATAAATAAGTTTCTGTCATGACTACTGTGAAAGTAAGTAGTCAATTTAATGATGTATCATACCTTGTCCTTCTTGTATTCCGGAGGTATCCTGAGCAGCAGAAGGTTGTCTGATTCACCAGTAACCACTATTTCTTGTAGGATATCCAGTTGAAGATTGTGCTTCAGTTTGAAAGTCTTACCATCTAGTACATACAGGCACTTGCTAGTAAGCAGAAGTGCTCGTTCCCGTGGCTTGTAGCCATGACGATCATACTTTGTCACCGAGGTTGAATACTACAATAAAATCAGTCATTATGAATTGAATTTTTTAAGAAAACCATTTGTCATATCCACTGAGAGGGTGAACACATGAAATGTGCATGATATTAAAGTAATTTGCTCAGGAAATTAAAAGTACAGAAGTAAAAACTAAACACAATGGGGAAGGTAATATGATCATGCTGCTTGAGTTTCCAAGTCTTGCCACCAATTGTGCAAACATCACAGTTGTGGAAAATGGTGTCTCCAGCACAGAAAGTGATTTGTAATCATGAACTGAAATCTGAGGTTGGAATGCAAAATAGATATCTTATGGAGTTTGGTGGGAACCACCATTAAAAATGCCTGCCCTGGTAAGTGACCAGTCACTGAAGCTAAGGCCAGTGAAGTTTGTGTGGCTTTTGTTCAGGCTCAAGAAAATAAAGAAGATGAGCTGCCCAACAATTACGGGTGCCACAATCAACAATGCAGAAAATTCTGCAGACTTGATTAATATTTAAGTTGCAGAACCAACTATTGCAGCATGTAATACCCCAAGACATATTCGCTACACATTTTGCTGTGCTGTTCTTTCGAAACATGAAGATGACAACCTTTTTACAACCAAAATTTAATTTCGTAATGAAGTCACTTTCCATCTGTCCAGGCATATTAACCAAAATAATGTTAGAATGTGGAGAGCAACAATCTCCATACAGTGACTGAAGGTACAAGGAACATCCCAAAGTTTAATGTCTTTTGTGCACTATCTAAAAAGAAAGTGTTTGTTGTACATACTGTGACTGATATAATGCAGCTGGACATGAGGAATTCCCCATGCTAATTTTGAAGAGAAAGATCCTGACATACTATTCCAGCAAGAAAGCTCCTCTGAATTTTCACGTTACAGTTCAGGTGAGATGTCTTGGACTGAAAGTCTCCACAGAAATGGATCAGCAGAGGCAGGGTCACTTGGCCACTTCATTTCCCTGACTTCACACCACTTATATCTTTTTCTGGGGTATATAACAGATGCTGTTTACATTCTGTCATTGCCCACCACTTTGCTGGCACTGGCTGGGAGGACACAGGCTGCCGCAGCTACCGTAACTGTGCTTACAATTTGCTGAATAATACAGATTTGGTTTGTGCTGGCCTACTCAAAGCACTCTCGTGTAACACCCACAACTTGATCATGTAACCTACAAAAATGTGTTCATTCTTGAGCATTACCACATTAACCTTTAAAAACCATGCGTCCTATATATATATAGCACAGGCGTACCGCTACCCTCCAAATGTTGCATTTTATATATTTTTTCGACAAACATAAGTACGGACTATTTTAAACATGCTGCACACTCTCCGATTTTCTCTTCAAAATGCCGTTTATTTCATAATGCTACCTTTTTTGGTTCCTGTATTATTCACATTTTACATACAGGGTGTGTTAAAATTTAAATTTATAATTTAAGGTTTGTAAGTCTGTGCATCATTGTACAATTCCAATAAATCACCAACCTGATGCAACAATTTTTCAGTTTATTATCCTGACATTTGTTTACAGCTCAACATGTTTCGGGAGTTTTCCCGCCCATCATCAGGAGCTCAATGACTGCAGTGGCAGCCTCTGGTTTTACCTTCTTATCGTGGTGACGGTCGTGCT
>Ga0268261_10002263_pt1 | contig 13741 bp, 7 predicted proteins | sample TergutNc150P1_FD_190353 | JGI IMG/M metagenome (GOLD analysis project Ga0268261, IMG submission 190353) | Nasutitermes corniger P1 segment gut microbial community from laboratory colony in Florida, USA - Nc150 P1 (SPAdes) (version 2) | ecosystem: Host-associated > Arthropoda: Insects > Digestive... | reverse complement strand
GCCTGGCACCATACTGTCTGCCGTCTTTTATTTACATCGTGTAACAACCGCCTAGGGGCAGGGAGAGGGAAGGGTTAGGTTTTAAAATAATAACAAGTTAAAGTTAAGTTAAGCCCGGCGCCATACTGTCTGGGCCATTTTTCATATCAGGTGATCGCCTGGGGGAAAGGAAGGGAGGATTAGGTTTTAAAATAATAACAAATGAAAGTGAAAGTTACGTTTACCCTGGCGCCGTACTGTCTCAGACGTTGTTTATATCAGGTGATAGCCTGGGGGCAAGGAGGAAGGGAGAGCTAGGTTACGTTTGTTTACTTGTGACGTCACTTCCGGTCCCTGGGATAAGGAAAAATTATTCACCCCGCTGCCATCTTTGTTTACGTTTGTCGTCACTTCCGGCTGCCAAATGGGAATGCTTACTACTATTGCTGCCTTATAAAAATGTAGAAGAACAAAAATATTTGATTTAAAGTTTTTATTTCGCTCTCGGTGTGTTGAAACTGTCAATAACACATGTATGAGAAATAATGCGATACCGTTATATGTTTCTCACTGGCCGGCATACCTGCGAAACAGATTTTGCTGTCGTGTCTGATCAAATGATGCAACATATCTTTATGCGAAACGTGACAAGGGTTGTGTTATATATTCGGTGCTTTGGGACTGACTGCAGTAATTTTGCCATGCGAAACTAGGGGAGGATTTGAAAATATTTTGTGTAGATGATCTACAGTGATAATTTACCTTCGAAGTCGCATTTTTATATCTGTTATTTTATAATGTTATCGGTGGCAACAAATCGTATACCGTACCATAACTACAGAGAAGGCAGCGAAGCACATTGCGCCTAACAGGGCCAGAAAGTGTCCACACAGACCGATATTCAATGCGTCTTCCATATGTTGCATGAACCTGTGAATGAGGAGATGTATGCTGATATCACAACAGGAAATGTTTTGTGAATGACATTACAGTACGGTGTAATTCCATAACAGTAAGCTATATTTCACTGAAACTATAAGAATTACTTTTTGGCAGACTGGATTCTTGATGATTTATGTTTTGCTTGTCTGAATGAGGGTTGGTAACGACATTATAAATGCTTCTGTGCCATATGCAGTTACACCAATATGTTAGGCAATTTCACATATACTTACCCTATAATATCCTGGTGGTGTCGAATGCAAGCATTTAACTTAGCTTGCAAGTCACTGTTTGCAATTGCATTATCATTTTCATCTTCCTTCCGGTGGTGAGGCGTGATATGTTGCTGTCTGATGTCCAATATGGCCGCTTTTACCTTTTCGAACTGACTGCAGGCGACAGAGGTCAATGTGGTAACCAGAGCCGGGAAACCGCAGGTTGTGCCCAGGGTTACTAGTGTTGTCAAACACTGTAAATAAGGGGATATTTACAGCTTAGCTTTATGTTAAAATAAAACATTTAAGTAATTACAGTGACACTTCTTTCATCTGACAGTTATGACTATAGAGATATCAGTATTCAGATTTATGTGACGAATTTGACTCCCTTTACGTTTTGTTTTTCTTTTATGGATCGTAAGTTTACAACAGAGTAAAACCATGTTAAATTTTGATGTAACTGAATAGGCAACTATCTCCACTGAAAGCGACAAGAGTACGGCACGTTTCTCTAATACCTTTCTGTGTGTTTTCATGAACATAATTACACGAAAATCTTGCTTGAAAGAAAAACGGATAGTGGGATATGAATATGTGAATGAGAAAGCTAGGAAAGAATGCTGGAATACAATTGAAGATGGAGACCTACTGTGGAATTTAGAATATTGGTCTGAACTGTGTATAAAGATATACAGTACACAGAATATACGCAATTACAGGCCGGAATGTATCTAACAGATTGCTCTTGCATATACCGTTATTTCATTGATTTTAATCACCAATTCAAATTCACTATTATTTGTTTTATTATAATGTTCCATTATGTAGTGTTTGCAACGAATCCCCCATGGAAGCAACATGGAATCGAGGTGGTGAAAGTACAGTTATCTTCGGACACGTGATAAATATTAACAAAACATTTAATAACTCGGTAGAAACTGTCACACTTTTGTGGCCTTACCCTCATGTGTCAGTGCGCGTCTGTCTATTGTTAGCTGCTTGTGTTTTGTCGGTTTGGGGAACAGATCACGTGACGCTTGAGTGTGGCTTGATGTAGAAATGTGATGGTGGAGGGGGGATGTTAAAATTTTTGGAAATTGTACAAATGAACTGTAAATACAAAGAGAGTGTGTGGTGTGTTCTTTGTGACAAACATTATGGCAAGACTCACCGTTAACTTAATTAATCACGTGCTTGCGGTCTCTGGACTGTAGGGAAAAGAATACAACAAAATTGCAATATTCACATCAAATTCATAATATTATACGTATAATTTAACGGCATTACGAGGCAAATTTTCAGATTCCACGAACCATTATTGCGTTCGGTACGGGACATCATGTAACAAGAAAATTGATCATTATTTTATCCTTCAACCTATTTTAATTTAGGCACTTCCAATAACATAGGCATATATACATATATATATATATATATATATATATATATATATATACATATGTGTACATATAGAAAGACTGAAGTCTCAGTCACGTAACATCAGTCCATGCAACTGAAAACCAGTTTACATTTTTACAGTTCTGAATGTCTTGACGGTCGAAACATGTCTTCAGTGGTGAATGATTAATTACAATCTAGACAATAAAATTTTGTGGAGATGAAAATGTGTAAACGGTTCATCATTAAATATGGACACAACATGATGCAAAACGTGAAAGCGATTTATTATTTAATTGATAGAAAGCGTTACCTGTGAGATGTTAACCAGTTCGTAGTACGGTGAAACAGTCCAGTCGAAAGGATACCACGCAATTGATACTGTTTCATGATTTTTCACGATGCGTATTGTTGACTGGGCGAAATGAATGAATATGATCACAGTTGCTGCCCTCGTGCTGATCAGGTTAATTCTCGGGATCCATCCTGCCGCTGTCAAATGTCCGGTGTCAGCGTCTGTGGTCGGCAGATCTTCCCACGTAAAGCTGTCTGTTAAGTCCATCGCACGTTCAATACTGCGTTGTCGGAGTCTGAGTTAAAGAAACCAAACCGTTATATAAAGTCAGGTAAATGGGGAAAAGAAACTTAAGAACAGGAAGAAGTTTCTGACGTCCTGATGTAAAAGTACTTAAGAAAAACCAATTCTTAACAGAGGGTTCTGAAAGCAAGTTTCTAAGTTTACTCTGTTGTTTAGAACATAACGATTTTGATTGTTAAAATTGCTTGTACTCTCACCCTGAGAACAATTATTCAGTGTGAAAAAATGTAACATTTTTACAACTCATTTTTTTTACTTCAAAACATCAGTCAATCTGTACGTATGCTGTATTAGTACAGGCTAACCTTAAAATCTCAACTGTCTCAACTACATCTTCAAACACTACCCTAGTCTCTAAAGTTCTGTAGGCTTTGTCTCAAGAAAACGCCATGCGTTCGACATATTTTTTTCATATTTTAATGAAAATTGTTAGACATTTAGCATAGAAAGTGCTTAGCCTAAACTACATGATACACATCTGGAAAGAACAGCGTTCTGTTCAATTTATAAGTTTTTTATATATTTGTGTTTATTTCTTTATTGATCGAAATGTGAAGTTGTGGAAATTAAACAGATGCCTGTGATTTCGTGCCCAGAATTCTGGCTTACCTGAAGTAGAAAAGTATCCATAGAACGTTCGTGAACCCCATCGAAACACGAATATTTTTCATGACGTGGCCCAAATCACCTCTATGTATGTACACGTCCACGAACATTCCTACAAATGTAGTGCAAGTACAGGAAATCACTGTTATCATGTAGACAGTGTAAAGAGTCGACATTTTCTTCATCTTAAATGGAATTCCTGCTAGCCTTAAGAGGAAAATAATGGAGCCGAAACGACTGTTTGACAGTCCCTTTACTTGTTGTACTTCGTTATCCATATAGAAATAAAGTACTTAAGACAACAGTTCCAGAATTGTAAAATATTACCTAAAATAATTTACAATCCAATATCGTCTAGTATATATTATGTTCCCATTGCTTCACTGTATGTCTGATAGACAGAACTGCTCTCACGGCACTGAGCATGTTCAAGGTTTGTAACTGACGTTTGGGACAGAGAGCTGATCAATACTTTGTGAATTGCATTATTAATGAGAGATAAAAGTTTGTATTTCCGAATCGTTAATTGATAATTGGGAGTATGCGCAGTGCAGTGTAAGATCGTACCATCGAATTTGAAAGCTTTGTAGACGCAACGGAACTTTGACTACTGTAGCTGATTAATTCACAATATGAAGAAATTTCACGGAGTAAGTAGGAGATGATGCATTGTATGAATTGGAATATAGCGGAACTGTATACTATAGTCTGATGTTATTGCTCAGAGAATTCCATAATCGGTGTAATGATTGTTTCCTATCACATGCTTTATCGTATACCACATAAGTAGTTTCGTACAGCCGAAAAGGTGTTGGACCACAGATTGTGTTTTGAATTAGTTATTAACAACTTTGCGCCGTACAGACAATCTCGTACTTACGCTGAGCCAGTGGAAGGATATAAACAACAGAAAACAGACATGAAGTCTGGAGGTTGATCTTTGGGTGCCCATATATTCCAGGATTTCTAAAGGCAATAACCACAGATTTAGCGAAATAGAAATTAGATTTTTTGGTTTTATAGGAGTTCAGATTGAACAAGCTGAATGGGCAGTCGATTTTAGTTTTTTCTTTTGAAATGGAAAATGAATCGTAAATAAGGGCAGAATTTGTTTTTCTCCGGAGTGTAGTATCAACAATGAAGGGAGTTTACTGCATTAATGGCAAGAAGTTTTATACAGTGCTGAGAGTCGCTGGTGTTATACTCTTTTTCGGAATTTGCCAAAATGTGGATAAAAACGATAATTCAAAGGAACGTTTTATTGAGTGGTTAGTGCAAATTTTCTAAACTTTACCTAAGTACCGTACGAAAATTGCGATAGGGGGTTTTTACAGCAAAACAGGGGTGAGCAGATATCTTAAATTGCGAAAGGAGATTTTATTGCAAACTGGACGGAGCAGATATTTAAAGTTTCTCCAGGATTTATAATTTCAAAGTGGTGAAAAAGATATTTTAAATTGGGATAGGTTTTTTTCCTCCAAAACTGGAGAGAGTAGATACCTGAAATTGCTCTAGGAATTTCTATTGCAAAACAGGGAGAGCATATATTTTAAATTGTAATAGGAGATTTTTTTGCGAAACTGTAGAGTTCAGATGTTTGAAATTAGACAATAAGGAGCAAGAGTCAACATGAATATAGGAATTGTAATTTTGCTATTGTAGTCAAATCTGCCACGTAATGTATTGAATTGTCAAGATCACAGTCCTTCCATTTCGAAACGTTCAGAAATGCATTTTAACCACTCTTGACATTAAAGTTGAACACATCTTAAGAGAAAGAAGATGATATTCAATTATTCTTGATGTCTGAATTTTCAGGGTAGCTGTCTGTCCGACTGATCGGTGTCTAGTAGCGGAGAAAGTTATGGATGGACTGTAATAATATTGAGAGAAACAGAAGTGTGGTACAGAGAGTTTCTATTTCAAGGAGCTAAACAAGTGGAAGTTAGCACCATAAAGTGTCGAAAAGTTTTGCAAGTTCGGATAACTTACATGTTATTGGGGACATAACTATTGCTTGGGAGACTGTCAGAGAGCGTATCAAAATATCAGTAAAAGAGATGTTATGACGTGTGAATGAAATGATTTTAAACAATGGTTGGATGATATTCTATTTCAGAATTTGTAGATCACAAAAAAGAAAAAGGCTAAACTGCAGTGATTACAGTTTCCAAGCTAAATTCCTACAGATATTGTGAACAAAATAAGATGTACAGTCTGCAGACATTTTAGGAACAACTGAGAGTATACTGGAAAGTAAAATTAGTGAACTTGAAACAAACAGTATTTAAAGGAGTTCATAGAATTGTATAGAGATATAAATAAATTTAGGACAGAATCCCAACCTGGAGTTTACTTAGGAAATTATAATGTAGTGCCCCGTTCCGCACAATGCTTTTGTGTGGAAGTTATTGCGTGTAATGTGGTGATGGTTTTGATTATTTGCTGTTAAACTATCTTTAAACACAGAAGATTAACAGCAGCCTACAATGAGCAGGGTAGTTGGAAAATTTATCATACATATCTAAACGGATGGAATGCTTTTTTATAGTCGTGAAAAGCGCTTATTAGTTTCGTTATGTGTGTGTCGCCTGTCGCTTTGTCAACGTGGCTCCCATTTCACGGATTTCAGTGAAATTTTACCATGTGAACATAAGTGAAAATCTGTTGAGAAAACACATTTTGTTAAAATTAGTACAAAAGTGCTGAGCAGTTAACTTGAAGACCTCAGGATGGCTCAATATTCCATGCGACATTATATCGCCATAAATGCGCTGCCTTCCAGAAAAACTGATTCAAGTTTTAGTGTATCCGAAGAAGTAAAAAAATTACGCGAACGCTTCACAATATCACGTGTAACTTACCGTGCCGTCTTGTACTTAACTGACGTGGAGTGGATCTCCTAACGTTTGTATATTGTCTTTATTATCACAGACGTTCTCAGGATAGATCGGAATTTTTGTCACCAGTTCGCGTGGCACTAGATGAAATGCCGCATATGAGAACCTATACTATTAGGTTTTGTTCGCATCATCATCGAATCGATGTTGTCAACCATACGAATTGTTGCAGTGCGACACAAATATTTGTGATGGTTATGCCAATGCGATATTCACCACAGAAGGCTCCATTTTGGTATTGACTGCTTACAGCTTTACGTTCACGGAAATGAACATTGCTGAACAAAAGTAGAAAGATTTTTTGAGAAAACGTTTCTTATAGAGCAACATATCAAATATTAGAACTGCTCCGTCAATTTTTATTGCTGTTACTTCACGGATATTGCCTCCTAAAGAACATAAAATCAATAAGAGGACTTGTAATATTTCAGGATAACAAATGAAACAGTAGGTCATGATTTATATCGAAAGTAGGGCACAGATATTTGTGTAAGGAATTAAAATTATCTGTGACAGGGAAGTAAACTTAGTTGCAATATCACACAGTTAGTGAGGCAGGATTTTATTTTAATATGAATTTCAGATTTTGAGTTTCCACTTTCAACGTTGGTTCCAAATTGCTCAAGAAATTTTGTATTCGAACCAAAAAAATTTTGTAGGCCCTTCTACATACGAATGTAAAGACGAAATTATTTGTTTTTTTGACTGTACTGTAATGTATCGGTCTGAAATTCTTTGCAAAAATACTTTCAGTGTTTGGAATGTAAATTATTACTGTTTAACGCGTGTTGAATAAAACTGATTCTCAAACTGAAATGGTGTAACTGACAATCAATAATATAAGGCAAAGTTTTGTCTGAAATAAAAGTAGCGTAGAATTGTGTAGACATACCTGTCCTTAGAACAAAATTGTAAATGTGGGAACGAAATTTACAATTTTCTTGTGTTAGGAAGTGCAATGTGAAATTAGGCACCTTGTCTAGCTGTGTTGGGAAAGTTCTGAAAGACGCGAAATGTAAGGCCGAATCAAGAAAAATCACAAAATGAGGTGTTTTAAATTTTATTTCATTTATCATGATTTTCAAGTTTCAGGGATATACTTTATGTGGTAGGATTTACAGAGCTTTAAGAAATTCTCTACGTTTATGAACAAGGAAAACATACATAGGATCATTTAGTTAAAAAAGAACGGCGATGTATTGTATCGTAGCCATTTGTGGGCTAATCTCTAGAAAATGCGTCTGGTTTTGCCTTTTTCAAACACGTCCAAAATATTTCTGAGAACTCACAGGTTTTCTTGACTGGTGGATTCTAGTTGTTTATTTCTTCGTCGACAGTTAATAAGCACTTCCCTTACCCATAAAAACGAGGTCTGGAATTTATGGAACTTTACCTTTATACGTTCTCTACAAATTGCCCTTCTGGAACTACACGATTTCAGCTTAGATTTGTACAAATTGAAAGTAGCTATGAATAAAGTTTTTTGTACCGTGTAATGTGTTTTGAAATGTTTTATTGTCTCATTTTTTTAGAATGTTCAATGTAAGCGGCATAACCTTTTTTAAATATCAGATTATTCTTCGTCCAAATTAAATGCAACTCTTGTGGTTTTTTATTATAAATAATTTTATTGTGTTTTTACAGTTTTATTGCTTTTTTCGAAGTAAGGTTTATTGTGAAAGTTGTGCAAAGTTATTGGAGTTGTATTTCTATTTCTATTACTATTTCTAGTGTAATACACAGGAAGCCTTCTTTTATAATTCGAACTGAATTTAAAAACTGCACCTTGCTTCTTAGTTACACTACAATATTGTCATACAACATTTAGTAACTTCTGACTTCGCCTGATTGCTATTAACGTTAGGACACTAACTGCTTGTGCACCTCAGTTGTTTTGTTATTGAAATGTGCGATTTTCGTTGCAGGGAGATTTATTTACTTGAGGGTTAGTAGGGAAGGATTTTGTAAAGTCATTACACTTGCGACAGGTGACACTGTACCTCACACCATGTTCTGTAAACAGACTAATACTTACAAAATTTGAGGGCTTCGGGAAATAATGTATTTGTTTGCACTGTGTAAGTTAAATATAGTTTCTTAGAGTGTGATTTACCGGAACGCTACTGCTGTCTACTTATCATTTCCATTTATGTATGAACGTTGTCAATTTATAAATAACACGCAAACGATGTAACCTTGAAACTGAGCTTAAATGTTCCAAATATTTACACACTGCTCTGGTAATTTTAATATACGTAAGTAAGTACTATAAAAACGGTCCCGGTGTCCGTGCGGTGTAAGGCATAGGTCTGTAGGGCTGTGGCGACTGGCCAGCTGAGATAGTAGGTTCGAATCCCGCGGGGGACATGGAATTCTTTTTTGTTGTGATGTGTGTCTTCAAGTAGAGTTCATTGTAACGAGCTGATCCCTCGTCCAGAGGAATCCTACCTACTGTTATTCGTCGATGTGTGTAATCTAGAAACCTCAAGTAAGAGGATGCCATGGGACGCGTTGGGCTGCAGCGCCACAGAAATTCCTATAAATTCGAATTGCTGCACTTACTAATGTTTGAGACGAAGACGCTACGGGTTTATGTTTCTTTTCGATGGAACAGTTTCATTGGATTAGAAATTATTTTATAATATTATGCATAATAATGTTTAATACATTTCAGTTAGAATGATATAATAGGCTATGGCCGTACCTTCCACATTTTGTCACCTGTATTTTTTAAATAACATCCAATATTTCTATGCAGAAAATATACATGGACAGACGTGGAAAATGTAACAAGTACGGTGTTGTAAAATTACATTACGCAAGCACAACACCTGCGATGTCGTTCACACTGAAATTGCTGCGGCTGTATGAGAATACAAACTGTTTTTACTTAAAGCAAAGCGATGGATCGAAGCAGGAATTGAAAGAAATTACACGGTGTGGAAGAAGGTATTTGTGTTATTTATTTAGGTCGGATAAGGTAGCGAAATGACGAATGCGTTTGAAATGTTGGTTGGAATGAAGAAGAGGGGAGTAAACAGAATAAATTTAAATGGCTCTTGTAGTTGATGTTTCTTGCAATTCAGTTGAATATTTAGCATTTTCTATGTGCGACCCACGCCTTAACCGTTGCCAGAGTGGAATTCAAGCAGAAAGTTTTCTCCGTTTTTGTACGTCATTAAACATGCACTAACAACGCGATGTTACAACACATATGGCAGCGATTTAAATCCCTATTTTCGTGTAGTTTTTACACGGGAAATGTGGAAGGGAAGAATTGGAAGGCCCTGAATGTGAATTTGCGAAGTTTTGTGTTTCCTGGAAGTTATAATTTGTAATTTTTAAACTTTCAAATTGTCGGTGTTAAATATTTTAGACTTCGGTCGGCTTTTTTAAAAGTCTAACGACGTTTTGCTGACGTCAGTACACCCACCGCTGTGTAGGTAATACAAATATGTGTTTGTTTGTTTTTGGCGCAACAGCCCCCAGCGGACCAGGGCCTCCACATTCACGAGGTTTCTAGATCACACACGACGCACCACATTGGGTAGAACTCCTCTGGACGAGTGAACAGCTCGTCTCGAGACCTCTACCCGACAACACACAACACTCACAACAAACAAACTTCCATGCCCCCGGTGGGATTCGAACCCACGATCTCAGCAGGCGACCGGTCCAGATCTACGCCTTAGACCGCGCGGGCACTGGGATCGGCAATACAGATATATACTGTTGTAAAGTTATGTACATCCGTTGTGTGTCTAAATTTAATAGACGAAGAGAAATAAACAACACAGTTGATACAACTAAAACTTTAATACTTATGCGTAGCTACATTTTTCGGCCTTGTACGTTTATCATCAGTCTAATGGTAGGATATTTATAGAGACAATGAATATTGCAAGTATTGGGAAATAGATCTCATTTTTACAACTTAATTTTTTACTTACTCCATGGAGCAGAGTTCTTCCAGTGAAGCTAACAATTTTTCAGCTAGTCAAGAAATTCCCCACATTTTATGGAACCCGAAGTTTTATTACCTTAGTCACAAGTACCCGCCACTTGTACCTATCCTGAACCACCTCGATCTACTCCACACACCCACATCCCACTTCCAGAGAATCCATCTTATTATTATCCTCCCATTTGCCCCTGGGTCTCCCAAGTGGTCTCTTTATCTCACGTTTTCCTACTAAAAACCTGTGTACACCTTTCCTCTTTCCCATACGCACTACATGCCTCGCCCATCTCTCTCTTCTCGATTTTAGCACCTGAACAATTTTGGGTGAGGAGTACAGATCAATAAGCTCCTCATTATGTAGTTTTCTCTACTCCCCTGTCACCTCGTCCCACTTAGGTCCAATTTTCATTTTTAGAACTTCTGTCTTCTAAATATTTTTACAAAATATATCTCATAAACTTGGACAATATGCGATAAAATTTGTAAAAACCAGACATCATTCCTAACAATTCAAATAAATCAACCAACTAGATGCAACAATTTCTCAAATTTATTACCTGACGTTTAAGTACAGCTTAACATGTTTCCGGCGTGCTGATAGCGTGGTGGTAGCGGTGTTGTCGGTCGTGGTCGGGCCGGCCGGCCCGACCACTACGAACAACACTGCTACCACCAGACTCCAACGGTAAAACCAGAGGCTGCTACTGCACTTGTTGAGCTCCTGATGATGGGTGTGAGGACGCTATAACATATTGAGCTGTATACAAACGTCAAGTAATAAACTTGAGAATTTGTTGCATCTTGTTGGTTGATTTATTTCAATTGTATAATGATGCACGAACTTACAAACTTTAAACCCATTCCTAGCATTGGCAGTTTTTATTGCCTTTTCAAATATTATAACGTTAGCGTAATGATGACCTTATAACGCCAATACGTGTAGCTATGCAAAGTATATTAAAGTTTTAGTTGTGTCAAATTGGTTATTTGTTTCTCTTCATATGCTCATGTACAGGTTGAATATATTAGAGGCCGCGCGTTCTAAGGCGTGCGCCAGCCGATGCTCGTTTGTTAGGATTGTGGGTTGGAATCCCGCTGGGACACGGAGATCTGTCTCTTGTTGTGTGTTGTCCTGTAGAGTTCTCTGCGTTGACTTGATAACTCGTCCAGAGAAGTCCTACTGAGTGTGGTGTTTCCAATGAGTGTGTTAGCGAGTCACCGTAAGGGAAATCCATAACGTATAATCGGTTCGAATCGCCACAGAAAAATTATACCTGGAAAGTATTATTTTTTGAAGTTTGATCTATTTCATATCAGAAAAAATATTTTTGTAAGTGGGGGTAATATTTTAAAATGTGACAGAAAACTTGTCTTCTTAAATATCTTTGTAAAAGAAAAAAAAATTAAATTAAGGTTATAGTAAGAGACATATTTGGGAAGTTTTTGTTTGTTTGCTAGGATATGTAAGGGTACAAAAAATCTATTTTTAATGGAAGAAATAACCTTGAAAATGAATTCCCTCTTATCGCAAGTCAATGTATTCTCAGTTAAAGGCGTAAGAGAAGCGTTACTTATTTCTCTGAACTGCTGAAAATCTTGTGCTCGAACCCGAATCTATTTTTGAACCGGAGTGTACCTGTCCAGAATTCTCAGGTCTGCCCATTTGTTGTCTGTTTCGCCTCGTGCGTCACATTCTAAAGCGTTCAAATCAATGAGAACAGGTCAGATGTGAAACAGGAAGTAGCTTGTCAATACTAAAGTAGAAAAAAGAAATTTACGTAAGGGGCCAAATTTGTTGTAACACAGGGGTAAAAAAAATTTTAAAGGCACAACTTTTTTAATAGAAGAATTTCATAATTTTATATTGCTGTTTAACATCTGAGCACCAACTGACTCGAAGCAGTTTATTTTGATTATATAACCTGTTTAATTACCCTGTATACAGAAAGATCCAATGTACATTTAATTGTTGCTACGGACCGAATTTTTCCTTTACCGCTCGCAGTAAGTGCAAAGATACAGGTTTATCAAAATGTAGGGTCAATATATTCAAGTGCTGCTCAGAAATTTCTGTTGGAGGTCACTGGACTATCTGCACGAAATGTGGACCTTGGCGTCTGTGGTGATAAAATTACATGCCATTGACAGATGCAAACATAAGGACTCCTAGTGGCAGGTAACAAAACATACTTTTCTTCTTAACTTGACTGATTCAGCGCAACTGAAATCTTGCATTGTAAATTCTTTTTTCTCGGCTGTCACATGTGAATTTTATGCGCGTTTGAATGAGACGCCAATTTTCTTCACATTTGTACGCTTGTCTGTCCGCCTATATATTTTTTTTTCGAGTTAGAAGATGCATAAATATTATCCAAACGCGCCACCATTGTACGTTGTGCATACATTTCCTAGCTTGTTGCATTCAAGTGACAAGTTGTGGACCTTGTAACATTTTTGTATTTATCAACTTGAAGCTTTATCTAAATAGCTGTTATTTTTGTCACCAGATCGTGTGACACTAAACCAAGAAGGCCACACAGGGGATAAAAGTGTTATTTATTTTCTACACAACTCTACCCACTTAATTTTGCCAACCTTCCGAATTGCTGCAATATAACACTAACCGTTATGGTAGCTATGCAAAGCGATGTTCGAAACAGCAGGCGGCATGTTGGTACCGACTGCTTACATTGAATCACTATATTGGAACTGCTCGTTCAATTTGTTTTGCTGTTACGTCACGGGTGTTGCCTCGTAAGGAACATAAAATCAATAAAAAATCAATAAGACAACTTGTAATGTTTAGGAATGAGAAATGTTTGTTTTTGATTCTCATATTTTGACTTTTTAATTTCTCAATGTGTTTACAAATAGGTGATGAAATTTCATACTGAAAATCAAAATGTCCAGAAGGCCTTATAGACATAATTCCAGCACGAAGTTAACTGAGGGGCCTTTTCGAATATTAACCCTTAGACGTCGAATTAAATCCCATCTGCTATTTGCTGGCATTATTAGGAGCTCACCATTTTCTCCACGTTAGCAGGATAAGGGTTAAATTATTAACCCTTAGGCGACTAATGTTATATATATATGGAGCACCCATTCTTGATGTTTCTAGATCACACACAACGACGCA
>Ga0268261_10002262_pt1 | contig 13742 bp, 9 predicted proteins | sample TergutNc150P1_FD_190353 | JGI IMG/M metagenome (GOLD analysis project Ga0268261, IMG submission 190353) | Nasutitermes corniger P1 segment gut microbial community from laboratory colony in Florida, USA - Nc150 P1 (SPAdes) (version 2) | ecosystem: Host-associated > Arthropoda: Insects > Digestive... | reverse complement strand
GATCAACAAAGCACTGCATGAACCAAATGGTAGCATAAAAACAACAGCTTGAAATACCCCTGATGATGGGCCCACGAAGGCCCGAAACATGTAGGGAAAGGACGAGAAAAAGGAAATAAAGATAGTACAAAAAGTCGCATCTGTTGGTAATTCTTATTGTAACATAGAATTGTTTAGTTACCATGAAACACGTAATGTGCCTATGTGGCGTAAATTGTCGCTTTCTGTCAGGTAGTCGTTTATCACAATTTGGCTGACATCCATCTACGACCGCACATTAGTAATTTTTTTGTAGGCATGCTTATACTCCTTGGCGCTTTTGCCGAAGGCACGGGTAACGGAGAAGGAAGGAGATGCTTTCCAGATGACAGGCACTATCTACCACCGTTAATGAGGTGTTAAGTTTCCCGCCTTAATGTTTATGATGGTAGTGTAGTACCCCATATGCTCTTGTTTTCCTACCATCTCCAGGATGGTGTCAGGCGGAAGACACGTTTTAGTCCAGGTCACTCTATTGACTAATTGAATTTCCTGTGATCCAGTTTAAAAATCAACTTGTGAGTGACAGAGACTACTCTGGTTCCTGGACCGAAGAAAATATGCCCATATTTATTTATTGCGTTAGAACTCTGGACTGCAGAATACATACATTGAATACGCACGGAAACCCGTACCTGTTATGGATTTGTGTAACTGATTATGGCCAGCGGTTCAAAATCCGGGACAGATATTCCAAAGATGACACTACAAACATGAGGTTTTGTAAGCTAATATAGTTCACTGCGAGGAACTTGCAGATAGGATAATTCTTTAGAGTGCAAATCCATTAATCGAAATCAGTTGAGAATGTATTACGAAGGCGGTCAAAAAATAAGTTTACAAGTCAGTAATATCATTACATCTCTTAGACTGATCTAATTCGTTGTAAACCTATTGTTTAGTCAGAGTTGGCACGACGGTCGACTTTGCACCGCGCATGTGACGGTTATATAAACTCGTTGACTCGACTGGAAGAGTGGCCCAAGCTTCAAGTCTGCCATTGGTTCGGTTTTCAATGCGAGGAATATCTACAACCGAAATCCGCCAATTGGCCGAGTTTACGAGAACGAAGTGGAGTCGGTAAAGTATGCAAAACGAGCTGGACAAATCGGTACAGACGATTGTGAAAGAAGCGGCAGACCCACTAGAGCAAACACTCCAGGAATGATGATACGTGTAGAAAACGCAGTTTTCGAAAACAATACTTGCGATCAGTGAACTGCAGCAGGACTTGTGTTTGTCGCTTGGAACGTTTGTGAGGATCATACAGGGGCTTAGGATTCACAATCGGAAAACGAGAAGGCGTAAACGACGGCTTTTACCCTTTTTTATGCAATAAACCGTTGGCTGCCACCAATTCGCCGAACGTAATAACGTGACGTGGGTTCATCATACCCCGGAGATGCATGGGATGGAAAATTTCTGGGTCACCGCGATCCAAGAATTCTGAGGTTTCGAATTCTGAGAAAAATGTCCTCCGTGTTTTGGGGCTGTAAAGGCCGATGCACAGCATGACACGCCCATGCCGCGCTTATGCCGTTCCCGTGCCATGCCATGCCGATAAGGGTTTAAAATGTGCCTGTCCCATTTGATTTACACAGTGCGACCGTATCTGATCCACGCTTGCCATGCCGCGCCCATGCCATGTTCTGACCTTGCCGTTCTTAAGGTCACGGCACAGCACGGTCGTCGAGAGACGACCTGTGGGATACCTGCACGCGCTCTGCTTCCGGCTTTCACGCGGAGTTCCACGAAGATTATCAGAAGCATACCAATCGCAACGATCCGTACCCACGACTGTAGAGTGGTAGCAGCACTCTACGAAAAGACGACTTATTAAACTGTTGGACTAGCAGTTCGGATGTTTCCGGCTTCACGCGGGCTTTCACTGAGGACACGGAACTGTCGGAGCAGGGCAGGGGCGCGGCATGACATGTGTGAATTACGGCATGGCAGCGGAACGGCATGGGCGTGGCATGTGTGTAAATCCTCCCTTAAAAGTGTTATGTTGGTAGAGTGCATGTAACGGAGCAAAAATCATTGCAGGCGCGTACTGCACGAAACTGGAATGATTAAGAGCTGCAATCGAGTGCAACTCCCTGTTGTGCTTATGAAGGAGCTTGCTTCGCATAACGCTCGGCTGCGCCGTATTAGGCTCCTTTTGAAGGACGTGCAGTGCTAGTGGAGATGCGTTGGCTAAAGTTGATGTATTTACAAACCAAAGACCCAAGGAAAGCCGAAGAGCTAAGAGCGGAGAGTTGGGAGAAGCGCAAGTCGATGTCTCTCGGTCTGTTTAGCCACGTCTGTGTTTGATCGCAACGCTGGACTCAGTAACGGACACTTTATAATACAATTGGGGATCATGCTGACGCTGTTGATTTTACATGTAGGCTGAAGGCCTTGACTAGGGTCTGCTGGTGACTGGTGCTGAAGCACCAACTGACTTGGCTGGGGAATACATTTTGAAATGGATGAGTTTTGAGCCCAGACTGGCGAGTCGCAATCTGGAAACTTGCGACTGTTAATAGACACATTGGTGAAGCCGCCTTGCCTGAGGGGGTGGAGTGCACCTACTTTGCATTATATACCCTAGCATTCGCCTTACAACTGAGAAAAACACGGAAACAGTCATGTATCCGAAAGGTGCCCGGCTGAAGAGCGCTGGGCTCGAAACGTCAAGTGGACTTGGGCACCGTGTTGCGGTAGCCTCGACTGGGCCGTTGACTCCGATCGCCCTTGGCTTGCGCTTCAGGCGACGGGGTCTGTCCTGAATCAGTGTAGATATCTGCCGGTTTTCCGAACTAGGGGATTTACACATAAGCTAACTTTGTTTCAAAACTCTCGGCCAGGGCTCTGACGTGTTCGGCGGAGAATGGTATTCCCAAATCTTCGTGCACCTACCTGCTACTAACGTAGGATCACCCACAAGGTTAAAGCACTATATCAGAAGTGTCGGAGTCGCTAATAAACTAGATATATTCTGGAAAAGAACTCAGCTCTGAGTCGCCGATCAAACCGCTCAGAAGAAAAATGGAGCATTGTATCATAAGTTACTTGGTGGAAAACTAGACCACCTAAAACAGGAAGATAGAGAACTTATGGAACCAGCGTTATTAAAGTATGCTCGTTTTTCATGACGAAGAAACATGATTTCAAGGGAACTAACGTTATTGAACACATACTGGTAAGCGACAACCCATCAGGCGACCTCAGTATATAACCCCTTATGCCTTAACTCACGAAATGCAGGCACAGGCAAAGAAGATGCTTGATGAAGGCATTATAAGACCGACTAATGCGCGGTGAGCCCCAACCATTTTTGTCCACAAGAAAAGCCCAGATGGAACTCCAAAGTAGATTTTGCGTAGATTTTAGGGTTCTAAATTCCGTGACCAGATTTGATCCCTTTCCCTTGCTAATGTTTGAGGAAGCCACGTCTAACTTATACGGTTCCAAGTACTTCACAGTCTTGGATTCATATAGTGGTTTCTGTCAAGTGAGTATAAAAGAGGAGCATAAGGAACGCACTGGGTTTTCGGCCCCTTCCAGACACTATGAGGTTAACCGCCTCCCCTTCGGCCTGTCCAATAATACAGGAAGCTTCCAGAGACTAATAGATGTAGTTTTCAAAAACCTGCTTGGAACTGAATGTCGGATTTTTGTCGATAACGCAATCATATTTTCCGATTCGGCAGAGGAGCACGCTCTGCGATTCGAAAACGTATTATGCCGTTTTGATGAAGATAATTTACAATTGCACGCAGGGAAATGTGTATTTGTCCAACCACAGATGCATTACTTAGGCTTCGTGTTAGAAAGCGGAGTTTCCGCCTCTCCTGACAAAGTACAGTGCGTTAAGACTACCCGGTCCCTAAAAGCGTCAATGAGGTTAGGGCGTTCCCTGGTTTGGTCTCATTTTATAGGAGGAGCATGCCAAATTTTGCCGAACTAGCTAAACCCCTGACGCTAACTAGAAAGGACCCAGAATTTACATGGGCCCATAACAGCAAGAGGCTTTCCAGAGTATTAAGGATAGGCTGTGTAGTAGACAGTAGCCTACCCGAATATACTAACTGTCGATGCCTCAAAGATGGCGATTGCCGCCATTCTGTGCAGGTACGAGGTGGAATAGAACGGCCTATCGCGTACGCTAGTAGGCGGCTAAACACAGCGGAACAGGCATATTCAGCCTCTGAGACTGAGATGCTGGTTTTGGTATGGGCGACCAAGTACTTCCGCTGCTATCTGCATGGAAAGAAATTCCTAGTTAGGACGAACCATGCGGCGCTGACCTACTTGCCAAAGTTGCGGATCATAACAACCACCTTTTATGATGGTCCCTAAAACTGTCCGATTTGGACTTCGTAGTCGAGCACAGAGTAGGGTCTAAGATAGGCCACGCAGACGTTCTGAGCCGACACATAGGCGCCGTCACAAACCCAGGCAACATGAGCAAGGAAAAGTCTTGCAAGAACCAAGAAGATGCTTTCTACCGCATACAAAATCCCGGGACTTATTACAGCAAAAGCGAGTTCTTGATAATAATGGTCTCATGTGCAGACGCCAGTCTAACGGGCGATACCACAGGCTTTAATCCAAGATGTCTTCAGAGAAAACCACGATCCCAAGTACGTAGCCCATCCAGGCATTAAGAGAACGTCTCATTTCATTAAATTATTGGTGGCCAAACAGGAAAACCATAGAAGAATATATAAAGAGGTGCGACCCTTGCCAAAGAGAAAAGAGAACCGGGAACGTATTGCCCCCTCGGCGAAGTGGAAAATTTTATTACTTTATAGTTTACATTTACTTTATGTATTTTCATGTAACATACTTTCTAGCTACATATTGCCACATTCATTACCTCGTATTTTTATACGCATCTTAAGATTTAGTATGTAAAACTTTCCACCCCAAATCTTTTAAGAATTGGAGATTGTAATGTATGTCAAATTTTGAATTTGTATTTTGTACCAAGTACGTTTAATTTCATGTCTCTTTTAAGTACAGGAAACGAAAGGTCAGTCACCATAAACTCAGCGAATGTGTGTCAGTTCAATATACTTTTAGTGTAACTAACCTCATCTGCGACGTGACAGTTCGCTAAACTTTATAGAATGTCTGACACTTCACACTGCCTCTATATAAACTTGCGTTTATTGCTGATTCACCATTCACTCGAAGAAATTACTGTTCACCAGCTGTTACGTATTTAGAAGGTTATGGAAGCAGAACATACTGTCGAAAGGTTTAGATATTGGCTGCGAAGTAGTACTGTCTTCTTACAATTCAAGGTGAGTCGTGTTGACTGACTTAAAGTTTATACATTCTAAACTTATTCGAGTGAAGCAATTTTCGGAATATAATTAGGAAAAGCGAACTAAATTCTAAATTAGTTTATTTTTCGGTTATCACAGAGAGGCAAGATAATTATTTTATCCTTTGGTTTTTATGTATAGCTAGTGAACTACATCATTTAAATATGTAAATTATTTATTTAGTAGAGTAGAATATGACACATTAGTGGTTATTTGTGAGTGAAGTTAATCATTGTTATACTCGTCATTGAATTCTACATATTAAACGCAGCGCTTTGTCATGATTTCTGACTGGTGGCAGCCTACATTTATTGAAGTGTATTTTAATAATATTAGAACCTTCGCTACCTTTATTTCGTGCTGATACAGAGAAGCCTTAGTAAAATCTGTTTCCAAGTAGGGCTTTTCACTTCTAAAGTTGATGTTACACTTAACAAGTCATCAATGTAGAAATAATTGGTCAGTACTTAAGCAGCCTTTGGATATTGATCCTGGTTGTCGTCTGCTAGCTTCTTCAGACAGCGTGTTTCCAGGAATGGTGCTGAAGAGGTTCCGTAATTGACTGGTGAGTCTGTACTCCTGGTTGGGGTTTTCAGAAGAATATATCCCAAGAATTTTTCTATGTTCCTGTTTTGTGGAAGTAACATAATGTGACGGTATATCTTAGCAATGTCGGTTGTGAACCAAACTTGATGGGTTTTGAACAGCAGTACAACAGAATAAAAATCCTGTTGAATAGTGGGGCCTACTTGTAGTGTGTCATTGAGTGACAATCCATTGGAAAACTTGGCGCCTTTATCAAGTACAACCCCATTTTGGTTTTGGAGCTTTTCTCCTTCAAACTGGATGATTTGGTAGGAAGTAACATGTCTGTCTCCCTTCTTGGGATTTCGCTGGTTCCATATGACCCAAACCTTCATATTCATTCATGAGTTTGTGGTACTGAATCTTGAGTGCAGGATCTCTCTTTAGCTTGCGTTCAGTTGCATGCAGTCGTCGCTCTGCGTTGAGGCGAAAAATCTAAAGTTGATTGGGCTTTATCTTGACTGGAAATCTAACAACAGATTTTCCATCTGGTTGTTGGGTTGTGTGATTGAGAAAATGTTCTCTCTATACCTGTTCTGGTGCATCACGGGCTTCACTTCCTAGAAGAGGTTTAAATCACGCACGAGATTACTGCCTTCGCGCAGCAGCAATGTGCGTTGTGCTTCGGGAAACGGCGACAGCTGTGTTTCGACCAGAGAGTAACCAGCCAAGAACTGTTTCCTGTAGCATTGGGTAGTTGCCAGGGCGTGTTCGCTTGCCTGATAGAAGAATTTCGTAAATTAAATCAGTACCAATTACTAAATCAATGCTACGTGGTTGATTAAAATGTTCATCTGAGTACTTGATGTCCCTTGGAATCTTTCACTTACTTATGTATATCCAGCTTGGTGAGGGGTGTTGTGCCATTAATGTTGGGCAAGAAAACACAGTCAAGAGTTGTGTGCCATTCAGAATGTTTAGACCTTAAATGAGTTGAAACTCTGTGATGAGCTGCAGTGTTTACATTGCTGATGCCCTGTACAGATGCATGTGTTTGAGTCCGGGCTAACCTCAGATGTTGTGAACATCTTTCTGTTACGAAACGTGATTGAGAAGCAATGTTCGACAATGCTCTGCATGGTACATACTGACCAGAGTTACTCTTGACTTCAACAATTGCTGTAGCCAGCAAAATGCGATTTATTGGCTTGCCCTTTAAAGAACAATGTGTTAACCTCTGCACTTGATGAGCCCTTTGCTTCTGCAGGAAGGTTGTTGCTTTTAAACCCTTTGTCATTTGCTGCTTGTCTCTATCGATACGCAAAAGAATATGATGCTGTTGCGTTTACAACACTTGTTTCGAACAGGGCACTGTACCTGTGTTGCTAATGTACAATGTGATGGATTACGAACATTGGCTTCAGCTGATTGTGTGGGTCGTGGAAAGGCGGTAGTTGTTCTTGGTACCTGTGCGTTCTGCAGTAGTTCCAATGCCTTGCATCTTGTTTCCAGAAAACTAATTAATTCTGTAGTTAATAGAATATCTTGATGCGCCGTATGTAGCTTCCATTCCTTGTGTGTGTCAGCGTCTAGCGTGGACAACATCAAATGATATAAAATGAGATTTTGCATAGAAACAATCAATGATAGTGGTTGTATGACATTCAGGTGACTGGATACGTGATTTGTTAAGCTACGCAATGAAGATGCATCACCCTTCTTGATTTGTGGCATTTGGCACAAATGCTTAACATGTTTCATGACAATTTGATATTGTGACATTGGGACACTAATTGCCAAGCGACAGAAAAACTATCATTAGTGATCTTGAAGTTGATTATGAGATCTTTCGCTTCATCTTTCAGTGATGAAATGAGAGAACGAAACCTTTATGCATTGGATAGTATTTTTATTGTAACTATCAGTGCTTTAAAAGTATATATGAAGTGCAATCAACTGCATGCATTTCCACCAAAGGTTGGTAATTCAGTTACTGGTAACTTAGTATGTGAGCTACCGGAATATTGTGAGCGTGTAAAATTGCTACTGTGCTCAGAACTGCCTGGTGAGCTGTCTTCTTCGTGGTGGGCTGAGTACAGTAGGTGGATGCAAGAGTTCGTTTAATTTTGCCTCACCATCGTCATACTGAGCTTCAAATTCTGTATTACTTTAATGGTCTGTATCGTCTGATAATTACAGTTCATTCTGTGCAGTTTTATGCCTGTTAAGAATGCCTGGCAGTTTATCGAACGTAACCTGAATCTCATTTACTTTACGATCACTGCTTCAATAAAGGTTTGCATACACGTAAGCATTTCTCTCGCAATAGCTAGCTGTTTGATCAGCTGACAGCGTTTGGAGGCGTCCATCTTGGTTCTGTAGTTTGCTGATCTGTAGTTGCGTTGTGTGTCGTGACGACAAAACTTCCCGGCTGTAGACGAAAATGTCCGAAAATAGCTTACGCGGGGTAGGCTGAAGCGACGTCACAGCTGAAGCGTTGCACAAGTCGTAATGTAACTTGTTCACGCACGCCGATTACTTATGGCGGAACCAGTTTTTTTTGTAGACCCTTGTTTTAAATCCGGCCCAAGGAGGACCACTCAGTATGCCGTAGCCTGCTCTGGCACAGGAGAGACACTTGACGATGGAAAGGATTTGTCGTCCGTTGCACCTTCATAAATGCCGGTTTGAAAAATAAGATTTACTTTAATTTGAACGCTTAAATATTATACAACAATTCTTGAGCTGTGCTAAGCAATGCACTTCCTTATGCAAACTGTTCCAGAACTATTCACATTTATTTCCCCAATGGAATTCGTACAAACTTTATCCTTCACAACACGTGGCCTCTGGAATCACTAATCACACTGTTAACACTCGCAATGTTAAGTTATAACTTGACAGTAACTCTTTTAATGTAGCTAGATAATGAACTCGTATGCTTGTAACTTTATGGTAATAACCCCTGTGGTTATAAATGCACTAACACTTCGCGGTCGCCTGCCGACTATCAACGTGCTTTACATGCCATGATGCAAAGCTGCTTCTCAGCTGTTAGTTGCCTTTGAACACAAATTACTAGACAAATCGGTGTAAGCAAAATAACTTAATTATAAGAATAATACCTCTTGGGTAATATAAACATCATAACCCTTTGTTATGAGTGGAGCAACACGGCGACTCATGTTCCTTCGTCGTGCCTCCCTCTGCAGACTGTTGGACCCTTGTCTGTAGAAATTATTGTGTAACTACTCCCGGGGCCACCCTTGTAGACCTCCAGCAAAGGAAACTGCGCCTTCCTTCGCGCGTATTCCTTACTCCAGCTTCCCCATGAAACTGACGCTACCTCGCCTGAAGCCAAAGCTTACGCGCCTAACACAAAGAACAGGCGCTGTCACGTAATAACAAGTGACGGTTAATGAAGAGTGGGGAGTCTTGGAGCGTGATGTAATATGTGCTATCATGACCAATATAAACGAAATAAAAAATACACAAAATTATTACGCAAAAATTTGCCCTTACGCCTGAACACGTTTTATTCACACAAGGCCATATCGCCCTTAGAACATTTCACGTGAAGTTTTAGTTTCACGCCTCTCGCAGAGTACACACGATAGCGCCCGGTTTGCATTGACGAGGTTAAGCTTAACCTTTAGGGCCCGTGCTTCATAGATACAGGACGGCGTTTAAAATTGCGCCTGCCTCGACCGTCTTTTTTGTACAAAGACCACAGCTACTGCCATCGAAATATTTCGTTCTTAAAGACATGAAAGCGAATAGGGCAGTAAATTATAGCTTCACGCATTCTTTAACTCCATAGTGGGTAGTATTTCTTGTCAGTTTCACGCTCCTGCCGCTTTACTTCTGGGAAAGAATCCACATATGCATTGAGTAAGAGACTGTTTTCCAGAACCGTTTTGGACAATGTGGCTAGCTGTATTATTTTTTCGTCGTTCAATATATTGTGGTATGTGGTATACGGGCAGTTGTATGTGTACCGTGTGTTGACAGAAGCTGACCACGTTTCCGAGTATGCATTCCGGCGATAAACAGTGGAAAGCATGATTCCTTGCGTTGTGGGTTCCATATCAAAGGCAGTCTTACGGCGTATAGACAGCAGGTGTATTGTGCACCGTGTAGATACTACTATGTAGAATGTGCCAGAGGTTTTTTCGTGCCTATACTACATTCGGCAGGGGCATTCTTCAGACTGGATTGTCACGTGTCTTTGCAAAAGTATGTACACGCATCTGCAGAAGCATGGGTGACCGTTTGTTACATTTGTCGTAACAAGGGTTAATGTGAGAAGTATATTTTATTACAATCTTACGGTCTCTGTTCCTAGTCCACAGTAGGTACAATGACTTTTGATTCACTCTGTATGAGCATTATGGATAGCTGGCATTGAAATTTCTCACACAAACCTGGTAGTGTTTCGAGTAACTGAAGGAAGGCCAGAGTTATTAATAACACTGGATAACAAAAGTTTTATTTTTTGTTGTACGGACTAAAGTAGGCAAACCCAATAGCATTTTCCGCGATGAATTCAATTTTGTTTTATTTTCTGTTAGGTTAGGTTCTTAAGTTTACGCGCGGTTAGGTTTTGAAGAAAACCTTTACTTATATTACAGAGAGTACATGCATTACCTAAAAAGTAACTGAGGATGTCTTTCTGCTATATTTTGCATGTGGAACGTTTCTTCTAAGTGTCCAGCAACAATCAGCCAACATACTGGGGCACCACTTGCCTTGGTGCTGCTTTTCCATTGTGGAAATTTCCTGGTGAAATCGCTGGCCGTACTTTTCGCTCACTGCCCCGAGATTTTCTGGGAAAAAGTCTAATAATACACCTCACATTGCTCCCCATATTTTTGTACGATTGTACAAGTTCAGCCACCATATAGCTTTCTGCTTTATAATTTCCCTCTCAAAAATTGGCAGTGACATTTTTGAACGATTTCGATCTGGTCAAGTTTTACTTTCAGGCACATTACCCTAGAACTTTGTGACATGTCTTTTGCTGCAGAATTGAATATTGCTTGTGTTTCGTGTTCCTGACGTGCCATTTTATTTCTGAACGCATACGTAACTCCCATAATTAACATATCTGTATTCGCCACGTTTTCTGTTCGTAGCAAGTGTTCATTCTTGTCCTGTCGAGGTTTCTTGAGTAGGTATTAAGGTCCCCTACATGTATTCGAAGTCTCGTTTTATCAGCAGGGTTTTTAATATTTCCGTGGTAGTGTTACGATTTTTGTGCGACGAATAACTTACGTGTCCTTACGAGGAACTACTTTTTTTGGTTGAACGGGCCTTTGTTATGCGGCGTCCAGGCCACATAACATGTACACCCACATAGTGGCGTGTGTGGGGTAGGGTGCACAAACTCGTTGGTTCTGGAACCGTTAGTGTTATTGTGCCTTGTTTCTTGTTACCGCTGAGTGGGAGCTGTGATGTAAAGAACCACAAATTTCCGGAAGCCTTGTACGCCTGCGTATTTATGCACGGTGTAGAATGGGCGGTCTTGGACGGTTGTTCCCATAATAACCTCCCGACGTTCAGCTTGCCAATGGTGCAGGACGTGCTGTTATGTTTCCACTTGCCAGTGACTTTCTGGACAGGCAGCTGTTGAAATCGGGTCGTGGTGGTATTCCTCTCTTCGGCACAAACCAGAAAGTTCTGGTAGCCTGACGCTGAGGTTTCGAAGGTGGAAGCATTCCATTATGGCTCCTATGTGCTTTGCGAACTCTTCATCAGAAGTACGGTAGATGTAAGAATCCTCTTTCGAAACCGCACACTGCTATTGCCTTATTCCGTTTTGCAACGTGTAAAGTTGCCAATTCAAACACACTGACGCGATATTAAAGCTTAGAATGTATATTGTATCGTTGGAAGTCAAAGACGCAATCGGATTGGAAAATGGGAATGCCTCGTATGCATTCACCCGTCGCCGAACGTATGAACGTTAATGTACAAAATTCAGTTCGCTCCAACGAAAACAGTCTCCTTTAGACCTCCATCTCTCCATCTGTCTCTGTCGCGTAATTGGAGAATTACGCATGCACTCTGACGGACGATTCGTCGAATGCTGGTGCAAGATGTGGGGATTTGTTACCTCCACACTCTGTGTCTCAGACAACTGTGTCTGTACCGGTCGGTTGAATGAGTCGTGAATTTGTTGGAGCCAGAGACCATGGTCTAGTCTTCGTTGATGTACCTGAGAAACAGTGAGGCCGGGAGCTATGTATGAAGTCAGTCCTTGAGGTTTCCGAGTTTTGAATTATCCCGCCAACGCGAAGGTGGAGCAAGGTCCTGCTGGTCGCGCTGCGTAGTTGTGAGTTTCCTTAGGCGAATGCGATAAACCTGTTCGTTCTAGTTTGCTTGGGTATGCCGTGTACATTAGAGTCAAGGCGTGTCTTGCTCGGCGAATTTTTCAGCGATTAAGAATGGGATATTTTCTTCAGTAACGTGTTTGTGGAAAAGTTTGTTTCAAATTAGAGAAACCGTTTTCGGAGACTCGAAAAGTTAAAACAAGCGTTTAGGGACGGCGCTTTGAGTACAACACAAACCCATGAATGGTACAAACGTTTTAAATTGAGCTGAACTTCATTTGGTGACGTCTACGACGACCTTTAACATAAAAAAATGAAGACATACAAGAAGTTCGGAAAGTGATACTTTCTCATCGTTGTTTGACCATTCGTGAAGTAGCAGAAGAAGCTGGAATAAAAAAAACACGTCATGGGATGCCCACTGAAAATTTGGGCATGCATCATGTTGCAGCCGAATGTGCCACGCCTACTAAGTGAAGGTCGGAAACAAAATCATGTTGATATCAGTAAAGGACTTGTCGACCATGCATATGCTGATGAATGCTTTGTAAAGAACATCGTCGCAAGGGATGAACCTTAGGTTTACGGCAGTTATGTCGAACCAAAAGCTCAGCCTTCGCAGTGGGTCTCAGAAACGTCACACCGACCACAAAAGCACGGCAAGTTCCGTCCAATATGAAGTCGATGTTGACTGTTTTTGATAGGGGGCGTAATTCATCATGAATTTGTACATCGTGGCCAGACGGTGAGCAAGGAGTATTATCTGAACATGAAAAGGCTGAGATAGGCAGCGAGGAGAAGAAAGCCTGGTTTATGGTGGGGAAAAAGTGGTCGCTCCATCCTGACAACACTCAGGCATATGCCTACCTTTTGGTTCGTTATTTTCTCAAACATGAGACGACGCTCGTCCCCAGCCTCCGTACTCGCCAGACCTTGCACCAGCGGACTTCTTTTTCTTCACCAAGCTGAAATCCACGCTGGAAGGACGACGATTGGAGTCTGTCGAAGAGATGAAAGAAAATTCACTGTCAGAGATACGCAGATTTCAAAAGAGGCATTCCAGGAATGCTTCGAAAACTGGAAGAAACGCTGCGAGCGATGTATAAAGGTGGAAGAGAGAACTTCGAAGGGGACACTGCCCAGTAGCTCGAAAGTAAGTGAGAAAACGATTTATTTAAAACTTTCGCAATATTTACGGACAGACCTCGTATGTATTCCCCATCTGATGTGACAGAATTACATACAGCCAAAAAGGCATTCCAGTGAAAGAGGCCAAAACTGTCACCAGTAAAGACCAGCTTGGTTATTTAACGCACCTTAAGTCCTCAGTTGGTGAGCACGTCTTAATCTAATGGAATGTTCCTAAGAAGCGCACGTAGAATTGCTTAAATAATTGGTCACTAATATTTTGTTGTATACAAGGGGGGATCAAAAAGTTCCCAGACTGGACCTGTAGACTAGAATGTATGTACCTGATTTAAGTTTGGGCAGCATCCCCTTCAAAATAGTCTCCATGTGCAGCGACACA
>Ga0268261_10002261_pt1 | contig 13749 bp, 10 predicted proteins | sample TergutNc150P1_FD_190353 | JGI IMG/M metagenome (GOLD analysis project Ga0268261, IMG submission 190353) | Nasutitermes corniger P1 segment gut microbial community from laboratory colony in Florida, USA - Nc150 P1 (SPAdes) (version 2) | ecosystem: Host-associated > Arthropoda: Insects >... | reverse complement strand
CCTCTTTGGGGAACCAGTGGAGCCATTGCCCATGCCCCTCTTTGGGGAACCAGTGGAGCCATTGCCCATCTCCAATCCATACCCAACACTGGGGCAACTGCCGATCCCCAACAATGGGGGTCAAGACAGACAGAGCCTAACCTCCAACGTCAGCCCTACACCAATGAAGCTAAAGAACTTCTTCACTTTTGGGCCGACCAGCCGCCACCCTCGCGACCAACCAACTTAGGGTAAGGGTCAAGATGCACCTAACCAATGGCGTAGGGAGGGCATGGTGGCTCCCTGACAAAATACACACTTTTTCTAGTCGAAAGCCCAAGAGCGACCAGCCGCCACCCTTTACTACTGGGGACGGATTTCTGGCAGTCTGCACTCGCGTCCATTGAGACCGTGAAGTATCTTACATCCGTTTGTCTTTTCCCTATACACCAACCATATGAGGGCTTTTTACTGAATCGATTATTTCAGGTATACCCGCCTGTCCGTATGAGACCGACGGTATCCGTCTTCAGAAATCGTTTGCGCAACAACGTTTTGCTTGCTGACGCAATGGTGATTGATTCTAAAAATACATCAATGTTTCTTTTATGAATAAATTCTCTTCTAAAAAGTTGCCTTAACCCCGAGACATAATCTTGACAATACGCCACTAACACTTGTTTGTTATCAAACATGAGCGATTTTAGATCTTCGTACGACGCGAGAAATTCACGTCGTTCAAAGACGCTCATCTCCACATCTTAATACGCGACGTCTGGAATTTAGCAACATAGTCAAAGTTTCCTTTCGTATTGAAATGATGTGTATACCACGGTTTGGTGACCGTTATACCGAGCGCTTCGGGCAGCTTACAGAGTGAAAAGGGGAGAAATAACACGCTATGGAGGAAAGTCAAATTTGCCCTTTTCATGCACATAAATTTTAACCCGTTCGTGATTAATTCGGGCTGCCATTTCATAAATATGGCTGTACATGTTAGGGCAAATTTTGTGTAATTTTAAATTTTCTTGCATTTATATTGTAGTTGCGTCATTTTGTGTAACATGTAGGGACCTTTCTGTATTACGTTATATTGTGCAACACACGACATGACAACCCTGTACTCTGTAACGTGGTAAGCAGTACGCACTAGAAATCTAGTTTAATCCAGCTTTCCCTTTGTGTTGGAAGAAGTTTCTAGAACATTTTGGTCACGTGGCAACGCGGTCAGAACTGCGTTAGCGTCTCCCCGCTATGACACACGATTAGCCGTACCTCATAAGTGAGGACGCATTTTGCATTGCTCCGCGACAATGCAACAAGCTGTTGTTCAACCGCGACAACGTAATTTCTGTGCTTCACAACAAGTGTAACACACGAATATCCGTCCTTCACCGGTGAGGACGTGCTGCACTGCTTAGTGCTACAAATTTGTATTTGAAGCCGTTAGTAATAACGCAATCTTTGTTTCACATCAAGTTTAATGAATGCCATCGCTTAACCATTGAAGGTGCACAAGTTGGTACAAGGTAATATTGGTGCTACGCATAATATCTACACAAGGTGAACTTCGTTTTACTGTGTTGCAAACTATTTTTATTATTTTTGTGTGTATCGAAATTAACTGTATACCTCAACTATTAATCAGTGTAACCAAAGGAATTGTAGTATATCCATGATTGCTGTGTAGAACGGCATAAGTATTATTTGTTTATCTAAATTTCAAATTATTAAAGACATTTATTGGCACACCTATTCTTCTAAATTTTTAAAGTGTTGGTGAACCAGAGCACGAATGGCTCTGTTTATTATGAAATGCAAGTCAAATGTCTTGGCATTGTGTGCTGTTGCAACGATCTTGGTGACCCAAGGTCGCGGTTCGAACAAATAAAATAGCAACTCTCGTACTAGATCTTCTCTAAATGAATGTTTCCTCTTCCCACACTGATCACAATTGCTCAATATCCTCAACACATTGGCATTTAGAAGGGAAGGCAGACTAAATTTGGAACATGTACGGTGGCTGTGTTCGAATACCGGTTGTTCTGAGTCGTTTCAAAATCATAAAAGACGTACAGTGCCCCCTCACTAGTGGGCAACTAATTCTTTAGGGGTCTCATGTAACAAAAGTGCCCTACCTCTATATTCTCATTACTGTTCTCACAAACCCTTTTATTATACTCGCTCTCTATGCTCCCTCTGGCTCGCATACTGTTTTTTGCCAGCTCCCAGAGGATTTTTTTGTGATTATCAAAATAAGTTTGACTTCTAAAATGTCTTGCACTCGTTACAAGGAATTCAAATCCATGTAGACACATGTATGGCCCATAGTTACTCTGGAAACAATTCACCGATGTTACTAGACATATTGTTTTTAAATATCAGACTACATAAAAATTCACCGTTGTATCGAGAAAACTGCTCACTAATTATAACGGCGGTTTCTGTAATGCTGACGAATGTCTGCACTATGTTCTCACGAGTGACATACACAGATATAAGGACCCTATTTATTACAACATATTTTTACTCTAAACATATAATTCACTGTTATTCATTTTTATTTGTACGAAAAGGAGGTAGATATGCATAGTCCGAAGATCTGGAAAAAAATTTTAAAAAATATTTTTTTGGCTAGGATTGTTCCTGTTGGCAACTCTTCAGCAGCAGCTTTTAAAAAGAAGGCGTGCATTCCAAGAAGATGCCGCACAACAATGTTGCGTGTATTCAGAGAGATAAAATACCAGGTTTTGAATAAGTGTATAGACAAGGTAAGCTTTTTTAATATTAATTATTTTCTTATTAGCAGTTTCGATATTCGAATTTATTGTAATAACATCCAAGAAAACGTTTACAGGTGGGTCTCGCCAAAAAAATTCAAGGTCGCCTCTCCTTGCCATTCGGTTAAGATCAGCTCTTTGGAGTTGGGTAGGAAATATTCCATCACCCACGCTGAAAGGATCGTCACGAAATTCGGCCTGACTTTCTTTGCCATTATCGTACGGCATTTGAATTCCGTTTTCTTCGTGGGGGTACGAATTTTTTCCCGCGACGGCCCTTTAAATCGGCGCATGTTTGACAATAAACGTTTATAAATCATAAACCGAAGGTTATGAAGTAATTAAATAATCTGCACTATGTTGGGAATAAATCAAAGACATTTCAGTTAAAAAAAAAGATTCAGTACCAAGTTTAGTGCCTGCATGCAGGAAGTTAATTTAAAAGTTTTATAATTTTTAAATTATTTCACTTACGTGATTTGTGGAGTGGTGCCTTGGCGTGGTGTTGTCAGAAACATCATCCTACCTCACACACACACACACATCATACTTTCTCAACACTTTACAAATTTTCTCTTCACACCACCCTCCATTCACACGCGACACCGTCATAAATCGAGAACAACGTGTGTTTGTTCTTTCCAGTATACCAACATGCGTTATCGTTTCCGGTATGTTTTTACACGATGGGGAATTGAGAATTACTACATTGTATTTACTTACTCCCTCAACGAAACAATAACTGAAACAGGGATATTTCAGAGCTTGTCTAAAAATGCATAAAATACTTTTGACCATATGAATTATGGCGTCCCTCCATGTCCCTGCTCCTTCACTCTCGCTGCCCCAAACCAGTTTAGATTTTTGGTTTGGGGACAGAAACCCGACTCTCTTAGGCAAAAATATCGCAGACTGTTGCTACAGAAACGAATATTTAGTCCGGCTTATTATTACGAATTTCTAACAAGTGGTAACACATCGAAATGCTATATTATTCCAGCTGGTTTATAACTCTATTATTTACAGAAAAACAGTTTTTTTCTATATATCAAACTGCAGTTGGAATTACAAGCTGAGTGGAGTTTTCGAACGAGGCTTCTCAGTATCAGTAATACGTTATGGGAAAACAATGACCTCACATTGCAGCTAGTAATTACCTATATTTTTTCTGCATAATGTTTATTTTGTTTGTCAAACCGTCCTTCTGTAGTGGACCAGAAACTGAACGTAAAATGTAAGGCAGGCTTTACAGAAACCATTTACAATTGACATTTTTATCATATACGGTAGTTTGGTGCTTAGTCCCTTTTAGCAGTAATGTATCTTGGGACCGTACTCAAAGTGTGTCTCTGTTTTGGCTAAGAGAATGAGAGCAGTGTAGTGTATCAGTCACCAAGTGACGTAATTCTTCGCAGCGCGGGATACACATCAGGAATATTTCTATAAGGAAGATCGCCGACATAAGTATATTTCCTGTAACAGCAACCCAAGGCACAGTGAAAGAAGCTTCATTTTGGAATAACGGTCAAATTACTGAAAGATATTTTACGCATCTTCTTCCTTCAGAAGGAAATGAGTCAGTTGCTTGGCATAAAAACAAACTGACGAGATTTCTAAGAATACACAGGACCTAGGAAATTGCTATTCAAGAGGTGCATGAGTACATAATTTGGTAAAGTGGCCAAGACGTTAATCTGACCAAATACCATTATATGATGTGGAGATGACGAGTGGGGCTATAATTCTAAGCCTCTACCTGGGTTACTAAACATTAATGACCGCAGCGCACCAGAAACTATGCGTCCGTGAAATGGGTATTTTAAATAAACGCACCACAGACGGTGCGCAGGAGGATAATGGTTAGTTAGCATTAGCGACTCACAGTTTTATAGATTAAGATTTTCATGCCAAAATGCTATGGTTATCACGCTAATCGCTATATTGTTCCAAATTCAAAATAGCGCAGGCGCCAGGCTGTCTGGAGAGTTTGTTTACATCAGGTAACCGTAAATAGGTCAATGTTAGGTTTCAAAATAATACAATGCATGTAAGGGAACTAATTAACATTTGGTTAACGTTTAGAATTTTGGGACTTGAAATGATGATTTATAGCTGTAACTTGCATTTTGTATTAGCATGTTGGAAGTTTTAAATTTGCAGTTTAGATACAAATTTGGTTGAGCAAGTTGTACATACTAGTAGCAGGGAGACTATATATGCAGAATTACTTAGTAAGAGCACATTCCTTTAGGCCTATATATGCTGTTGCTAAACGAACTTAATTAACTAGTAATCGCTGAGTTATGGGTTTTATGATCTGGTGTACCGGGCTGTAAGACTCACGAGAGTATCTTTGTGAACAAACTTTCGAGACCAGACGCAAAAAATACGGTGCTCTAGGCAAGGCCTCAAAATGAGCCTTATACCTCAGATATTCCTGTTCTTACCAGGTGAATGGTGCATAATTCATCCGTAACTCAAGACAGAAAGGAAATGAGAGAAGTACTTTGTTGGTTTATTTTGTATTTTACAAATTTATGTAGACGAGAAAAATTGAATCCGCATAGATGATCTGCTTCCATATTGCTAGGCTAAAATCTATAGAAGATATTTAGGTTGTGTAGATATAAGTTACATGTAGTGTAGATTTTTTGAAAATATACATTAAATATTTTACTAGAAGGATGTAACTCGTATTCTGTCTGTGTTCTGCTGGGACATAAGCTGCGATGAAGATTAGATATAATATAATCCCAAGTATTACCCTGAATTAATTGTTTTATTGTTTGGTACAGCGGTTCGAGTCCACTGAACTAAAGTGCTACGTGGCCACGGCAGAGGAATTACTACACCCGTAGCCACGATGAATTACGATACAAACAGACACGGCAGTAGTGGTCAGTATTCTGCCAAAATTACGAATACTGACCTAGTGGCAGCGAAATTTGAGATCGAGAAGCTAAGACGAGAATAAGTAGGAACATAGCTATCTCGCATTTATAGTACCTGTCCGGGTAGGAAATAGTGGAAGTCTAACTGTTTTCCTGGAGGTACTACAAAATTAGTGGCATCGGTAGTTTCACAACCCCGTGTCATTACAATTATAACAAGTTAAAGTTAGGTTTAAAATTACCGCCCTAGCCGCCATATTGCTTCAAATTCAAAATGGCGCAGGCGCTAAGCCGTCTGGAGGGTTTGTTTACATCAAGTAACAATAACAAGGTCAATGTTAGGTTTCAAAATAATAACAAGTTAAAGTTAGGTTTTGATTGGCGCCAATCTGTCTGGGACTTCATTTACATCACGTGACCGCCTGTGTGGTGGGAGGGGACGGGAAGGTTTAGGTTTGTTTACATCCCATGACCGTGACGTCACAGAGGTCATTGACCCTGTCCAAGTGGGACGCTTGCTACTAGCATTATATGAAGTCAAGACACTTGATAACTGTTGGCGTGCAACACCCAGGTCACACGTGGATACAGGCTACTGTGCAGGTAAGTTCCGATATCGATATTTTAAATTGGAGTTAGGAAATAACAAAGAATCTTGAAACTTTCTGTAGCAAAGTGTTTTTTAACGAGTAAGATATAATTATTTCTATATACAATATCACGTTGTAGAAACTAAAAACCTAACATTGTACAGAACGCAGTAACAGTTACTTGCGATAAGCCACTAAACCTTCCGCCAAATAGCAAATTGCCTTTTTGAGATTAGGTCCAAACCCGTCAGGCATTTACACGATATATATATATGGTATGGACTCGTGTCATGAATTGATTTCTGGGTATCTAGGACATTTCGTACCATCATAGATAAATTATTTCTCATTCAAAACTGAATCACCTTTGTGAAAAAATATGGCTTCAACGTAGTTTCTTCAACATGGACGTGAAATTTGATTTAGCTTTTCTTGTGTTCGCACGGCTCATTATGAGGGATTAGGTATCAACTGCCGGACTGAAAATTGTCGGTTTTCTACTCTGCCACCTTCTGTCGAAGAGCGGGTGTCAAGGGTCGCAATTCAGGTGAAGGTACGCTCCTTATTTCTGGGAGCATATAGAGGCATTCTTGATCTAAGTTGAGAGCGTGGCTGAATGCAAAATAGGGAAGTAAGTAGCTACACGATTATCTTTATGTCCGTCATTTCTTTGTCAAATCTGTGAGAACAGTATCAACTTTCCATACAGGCATTCGGGCTCCATATAAAATGAAACTCGTAAGAATACGTTCCTCTGAGACACTGATACGAACCTAACAAACTACACGGTGTCATAATTCATTCGAAAAAATAGTAATTTTTACCTCTGTCATTTTTTCGTATAATTGGTATTAAATTCCAGGCAGGAAGGTAGATTATATTAGCTGTTTTGCCTGAAAGTCCAAAATATATAAGTAGTCGCTCGTTAATCCGGAAAAAGGCAATTCGAATCCATGGATTATCCGGAATATTTTGGGCCAACCATAAAAGTCACTCTCCTCCCGGTGATCCTATCATCGTCCGGATCAACGTGGAGGATACCTGAGAAAATCCGTAATCCAACACCGTGGGCGTGTTTCCGATGCCACGGATTTTCAACTCGGTGATTCACATTCCCTGTTATCCGGATGATCCCTCCCATACAATACGGATAACCGACGGACTACTGTATGTACACACAACTATTCGTCTGTCGTTCGTCAAAGCGTTTTAACCATCCGTCTGTATTATTACCCAGCCAGACTAAAGCTATTTGCCAAGACTTTGCTGCCGGAATTGTAATTTTTACCTCGTTTTATTGGAATTGCAACGATTTATTACAGTTCCTTTAAGTTAAACCACGGGCAGTTCCCCATCTCTTTATAACACAATGGTGTCTATGTTAACCATCCAATATAACATAAGGGTATTCTGTATTCTGCAACATGGCGTGTTTATGTGTTTCGTACTGTTAACACTACCAGCAGCGATTTCTTCTATGCAGAATAACGAACTCGTCTTTGTAGCCAAGACTGTGTGGCCTGTAAAGTAAGAGTTGAAATGTAAAATATACATTATAAAAAATTCTTCCTTTACAATACAACAAAGGTTAATCCCTTATGTTTGTTTCTTTTAAGTTGTTTTCCGTAATTTGTTTCATTGCCGTGTTCTGGGAAAAAATATCTTCGTTGAACAACTTCCTATAATGACCTAGTCATATATCGAACATACGAGGGATGAGAATTCATAGGAGAAAACGGGGGTATTCAAAGAAACCTGTAACACACTACCATCTAGATCACTGCAATTCCTACTGCTCTGGAAGCGAACACCAGCCCACCCGTTAAGAAGTCAGCTGCTAAACGCCAGAATTATGCCAAAAGCACCGAAGGAATTGTGTTTTTTTGTTAATTAGCGGATTCTATCGTAACAGTGAAGCTGAAGGTCTATTAGTGACGTACAGAAGAAAGGCACGAGATTATGTAATATAATTCCGTACAGTTTTCTACCTACACCTTTCCCCCTCTGTTAATCTCTTTCTTTCCTCTTTTCTCAGTCTCCAAATGTACACCTGTTGAAGTATCCGGGTGAATCAGCATGTATTTGTGAAGTTCATAAATTGGTCATCCTGAACTATGAGAATAAAGCATGCTGTAATTGAGTGGGCAACATTCATTGAACGTGAATCACAACATTTTTTGTAGCAAACCTGTCTACTGTATAGAGGGAAGGAGTGTTCATTGGAAAGCTTTGCACAGGAAATGGGCCCGGCTTGCACCGGCATAAACAGCAGTCAAAACATTTCACAGAATCCGGTTGTTCAGCGCCAAAGAAGACAAGTTCCGTTCCATGAGCAGGAAAGATCATGTCATCGGTGTTTTGGAATGTTGAAGAATTGTTTTATTGATTATCTTGAAGAGGGTAAAAAATAACCGGGGAATATTATTACAAACTTTTAACCAGACTAGACGAAAAAATTCGGAAGAAAAATCCTGGTTTGCAAAAGAAAATCTTCATCTTTCATCAGGACAATACACCCACCCAAAAAAGTGTTTTGGCAATGGAAACATTAAGGGATCTGCATTATGAATTGTTGGAACATCCACCCTATTCCCCAGATTTGGCTCCCTCTGACTTCTGTCTCTTCACAAAACTCAAAAACTTCCTCGCTGGTGAGCGGTTTTATTCGAATCAAGAGGCGATTGCAGCTGTAGAGGGGTATTTTGCAGATCTTACGAAGAACCACTACAGAGAGTATCGCTGGAATAAATGTTTTAGTCTTAAAGGAGATTATGTTGAAAAATAACAATAACTTTGTAATTATAATTTCGTTTTTTTTATTTTTAGACCGAGAATATTTCAGAGCACCTTCGTATTGTCCATTATCTCCACTGTAGGAAACTTGAAATTTGCTTTCTGTTAATAATTTATATTTACCGTCTTGTAATATTTACTAAATATCTGTTACATTAATTAGATTTAAACACATCTCTGTCAGCCTTTACAAGAATTTTTTCTTAACCGAGAGTCTCTGTATCTTTTCGTTGGTTTATTAGAAATCATTCTGTTTTCTCAGTTATAGCATACTCGTTACATCATGACTTTCTACACCCCTCTCTTTTATAGTTCATTAGTAGACTGCTCAAACTTACAATCATTATCAATCAACAAGTCATGCGCCTGCTCAATTACGAAGCCATAAGTAATCAATCAGCTCTTCATATGGGAATGAATACGACACTCTTTCATTAGCCGTAATCTGAAAAAAAATAAAATATTACAAAATATAAAGGGTAACATGCTAATATGGTTTTGGACATTGTCTATTTCGTGACGCAAGTTTCAACATTATACGTGAAATTATAAGGCCCAAACGCGTTTCTAAATTAGGAGATAAATGAGTGGATATCAGAAATGTTGGTACTAAATTTGACTTACACACTATGCACTCAAAGAGTTGGATTTTACTATCAACAGTTTTAAATTTTCTGGCAATAATTAAAGCTGAAGAAATAATCTTCAAGTACTTTCCTGCCGAACAATTTTCGAAATCAGAAAGAGAATTTCTTTGAAGTTTCAAACGTTCCGGTTTTTTTGTCAGAATATTTTTATGGCGAACACAACTCTGAAGCATGGATGAAAAGACAGTTATAGGGAAAACCGAAATGCTAGGAAACGGAAATGTTCCATTGCCACTTTTTCACCATATATCTCTTATAAATCAGTTCGAGATCGAATCCATTCCTCCTTGTTCATAGGCACCAATTAACTGCCTCATTAATTGCACGGCCTTAAGGAAACCTCAAATACGAGTATTTTAGAGCAATGTTTGAAAATTCATTTCAAATTACATAGAGCCAGGCTGCTTCTCCAATACCAACTTCTTGGTTGACATACAGATAATCCGTATTGGTATGGAAATCATAGGAAAAACACAATATACCTCAGCAAATGATTTCGACTTTTGGGCGTTATTTACAAAGGAATCAATAGAACGCCTAAGCCGCTAGTTACCTCTTTCCATTCGTCTGTCCTCAATCTAGCATCAACAGCTAACTGTTCGAAACTTCGATAACCGCCAAGGAATTCCCACTGTGAGCCTTTAATTGAAAATTTGAGCCTTATTATAAGAACCAAATCCAGATTGACATAAGAACATAAATAGACACATGAACACTTTCAAAGGTCTTGTCGAAATTCGATATAAAAATGTTTCGCTTAAAATTATTGTCAGAGTTGTTGAGACACAATAAAACGTATTTTAAATAAGTATTAAATTAACTTTTCAATTTCACCCCCAAAACTCATAAGGAATATGTTGAAATCCGTTATGAGAAATTTGACCACATTATTTGTGAGTACCCCATTTATAATTAGGCAACTGAAAGAAAGCTTCACAATATTGTGTACGAGGTTTTAGGCAAAATAATTTAGAGGGGACAAATGTTTTGTTCTACACAGATTGTGTGGTGTACAGGTTATGGTGTAGGCATGTATGTTTGTAAACATATCATGAGGTACAGAATTTAGAACTTACATAATCTGTGAGGCACACAGGCCACACGCTAAGAATATGTGTACGATGTGGTACACGTGTTATGATGTCCACACAATACGGTTTTCTTTCGATATGCATTACTGAATTTACAGTCTTTTTAGGAGGAACGTTTGATACATAAAACCAGCCGCTGCAAATACCCAGTACAAAATGAAAACAGAATTGATGTAAGACTGAATGCAGTTTGTTACATGTTGTCGTTACATGACAGATATCTCCATTTTATTGCACATACTACAGTATTAAAGTAATATAATAGGACTACTACAGTACTACAGTTGTGTAGTACGACATTGCTACAGTACAACAGTATGACAATGCCACAGTAACACAAGACTACAGTACTATATTAGGACAATGCCACAGAACCATAGTACTCCAGTACTATAGCAGTACATTGACATAGTACCACAGTACTACAGTACTATAGTAGGACATTGCTACAGTACCATAGTAAGACAATGCCACAGTACCATAGTACAACAGTACTATAGTAGGACATAGCCATAGTAATGTAATGGCTAGTTTAGACTGACCGCTTTTACTATAGGGTAGCGTCCTAAAATAGGGGGGAGGGCGGTTTTGGGTTCGCTGCCACCATAAATTTTTAATAATATCCCTGATAAGCCACATGCAATGATCGACGTCATTGAGCTCAATAGAAGTAAATGGTAATTTATTTTAACAACTTATACTAGAACATTACACAAACTTAAACTCAACAGTAGATTCACAACACATAATTTATGTCCCACTCAAAGTTCATTACAACGTTCATTAGTGAATTACGTAAGTCAGTAATTTCTGTTTTGTTTGGATTACCGTATAGTAAGTATCACATTTTGTTCTTTGTTCACAGGCTATAGAATAGATGTATCGCCTTTGTTTCTGTAAAATTCGACGCTGCAATTTGAAAACTTAGGCAATCTAATCTACTGAAAGCTATAATTCCACATTGGTAACATTTAATACATACTAACTGGAGCCACCTACCTGTTACAATGAATAAAAAACAAATTTTCAACGTTTAAATTTATTTGCACTATTCTTCAAGTTATTCCTTGGCACAGAGGTGCCTACGACAACAGCATTTAAGTTCTAGCAATGCTAGAGCAAACGAGCGCCGGACAAAGAATTTCAAAAGCTTTGAATAAATTCGCTGGGCCACAACAATAGAAGCCGCGTATCTCGAATTAACCCACGCTACTGAAGATGTGTTAGCGATAAACACAGCAAAATGATGACCATCATTTCACACTCTTAGCCAAGTGAACACAAAGGAAATTCTGGCGCCTGTACACTAACCATTAAATTAAATAAATTCTTTAAAACATTCGGATAAAAGAAAAGTCCTCAATTATTCACTAAAATACCACAGTACTGCAGTAGGACAATGCATCAATACCACAGAACTACAGTAGGAAAATGACACAGTACCACAGAACTATAGTAGGATATTGCCACAGAACCACAGTACTAGAGAAGGACACTGACACTGCACCACAGTACTACAGTAGGACATTGCCGAAGTACCACCGTACAACAGTAGGGCAATGCCACAATACCACAGTACTATAGTAGGACAATGTCAGTACCACAGTACCATAGTGGGACAAGGCCACAGTACCACAATTCTACAGCGGTAAAACGATACAGAACAAAAGTACTACAGTAGGATATTGCCACAGTCCCACATTACTATACCAAGAGAAATCTACATTACCATATTACTACAGTAGGACATTGCCACACTACCACAGTACTAAAGTAGCATAATGCCAAAGTACTACATTACTATAGTAGGACATTGCCACAGTGTCACAGTAAAACATTAGGACAATGCCACAGTACCACAGTACTATGGTAGGATATTGAACAGTACCACAATACTATAGTAGGACAATGTCACAGAACCACAGTACTAGAGTAGGACATTGTCACAGTAACAGGAGTATAGTAGGACAATGCCTAAGAACCACAGTACTAGAGTAGGGCATTGTCAGAGTAACACAGTATTATAGTAGGATAATGCCACAGTACCACAGTACTACAGTACGAGAATGACACAGTACAACACTACTATACTAGGATATTGTCACGGTACTATAGTAGGATATTTCCACAGTACCACAGTAATAAAGTAGGATATTGACACAATACCACAGTACTATAGAAGGCCATTGCAACAGTACCACAGTACTATAGTAGGACATTGTCTCAGTACCACAGTACTATACTACGACAATGCCACAAAACCACAGTAATATAGTACGACACTGCAAAGTAATACAGTACTACATAAACATTGCCTCAGTACCAAAGGACTATAGTAAAATATTGCAAAAATAACACAGAACTATAGTAGGACATTGTGACAGTACCACATTACTTTAGCAGCACTTTGCCCCAATACCACAGAACAATAGTAGGACATTGAGACAGAACCAAAACAATATAGTAGGACATTGCCACCGTACCACTGTACATAGTAGGACATTGCCACAAAACCACAAAACTATAGGACATTGGCAGAGTTCCAGAGTACTATAGAAGAACATTGTCACAGTAACACAGTACTATTATAGGACATTGTCACCGTACCAAATTACCATAGTAAGACATTGCCACAGTACCACATTACTATAGTTGGACTTTGCCTAAATACAACGGTACTATAGTACGCCATTACCAGAGTACCACAGTACTATTGCCACCAATTCTGTACTGACCCGGGTTCGAGAGGAACACTGCTGTCAGCAATTCTGTACTGCCTGGGGTTCGAGCACCGTTGACAGTACTGGGGTTTGACTTACGGACACCGTCGTTAAACTGCGTGACCGTAAGCCGGGGTAGAAGCTGCCACCACGTACTTAAGTACGACAAATAGAGGGATGCAGGGGGAGGGTATGTCCAACCGAACGATCCGTATGTCCTATAACCTAGGAACATATATTTACACAACACTATATACA
>Ga0268261_10002260_pt1 | contig 13754 bp, 8 predicted proteins | sample TergutNc150P1_FD_190353 | JGI IMG/M metagenome (GOLD analysis project Ga0268261, IMG submission 190353) | Nasutitermes corniger P1 segment gut microbial community from laboratory colony in Florida, USA - Nc150 P1 (SPAdes) (version 2) | ecosystem: Host-associated > Arthropoda: Insects > Digestive... | reverse complement strand
CTGCGACGAGCTGATCACTCGTCCAGAGGAGTCCTACCGACTGTGGTGCGTCGTTGTGTGTGATCTAGAAACATCAAGAATAGGTGCTCCATATATATATGACATTAGTAACCTAAGGGTTAATTTCCAAGATTATATTATGAGGAACAGTAAAAGGTGCTGTTTTTATTCCCCATAAAAGTGGCATCGACAGCAGTAAAAATGGACATAAACAATATGAACCTTACTTTATATGTACACAGCCACCTTTTATTATCCTTTCAGTGACAAAGTTTGTGCATGAGATATTGATTCCACCTTGTATTTGGAGGTGCTCTGTTTGAACCTTGGCCATAAAGACTATGCATTTTCATGGTTTTCCTCAGTCCCACCAGGAAAATGACAGGACAGAACCTTAATTCAGAGCATGCTCATAACACTCCTTTCTGGTCTATTACTTACAAATCCTCTTACCATGTGACACTACACAGTATGGGCCACTGACAGCAGCACTGAAGAAATACATAAACACTACATTGATAGATACACCAAACAAGAACAACAAAATCAGAAAGTGGGAAATGAGTGACATTTATTTAGTACGACACTGACTAAGCCAAAAGAGAAGTTAAAAATGGGGAGAAATATCCGAAGAAGGTCAGAAGAGGGTGTCTATTCAAGGTACTTTCACTGCACCATGAACTGAGATTAAGAAGCAGATCATTAAATGCATCCAGGGCAATAAAAGAATAGGAATTTACCCTTCAGAGTTCAAGGAGTTGATTAGTTACTGTATGTATCACCAGGTTTACCATTAAAAAACTTTGCATTCTGGTCAGTGAGTCTATGAGTGTTTCATATAGAACTGTTACAACAAATACAAATTATTTCCCTGTACAACATTACCTTGCTGGTCTTTCTAATGACAAGACAGTGTGTTCTTTAGGAATAAGAAGTAAATCTGTATAAATAGTACTAATTAATATTAAATGTCAAAGGCTCAATAATTCGACATATGATATAAGTAAGGTAAAGTAATCCCATTACAGGCCTAGTGGCCTTTGGGGTTTCTGGTAGGTTTCTAGACACTTGGCACATGAAGGTGGTAAGGTCGTCACCCTTACACACCGGCCGTCTTTACCCCCAGGAATATCCTGGTACTCATTTTTAGAGGCTGAGTCGACCCCAGGGCACATGGAACTGTCTGATGCCCCGGAAAAAATCCCCAGTGACTGGGGATCGATCCCGGGACCCTCCGACTAGTAGCGCAGTGCCTTAACCACTACGCCACCCCAGGCCCCATATGATATAAGTACCATTCTGAAGGAAGTGGTGAAAGAAAGGTTTAAGCCACAATCACAAACACTTCATTCTGATGAAGTCACAACATTTGTTAGACTTATGGACAAAATTTATTTAAAAGCAGAATAATTACGAAAAAAAAAGACATGTTTAAGTATAAGTGAATTATTTTGCCTAAATTTATACTAACAACAACATTTGTGTACAAAACTGCCGGCAGTCACATAGGAATTAAAACATGGGTGAATGATAACTTGCATGGGTCATTGGAGGGAGTAGTCATAGCCAACTATAAGACATTATATCACTGCCTGCATGGACAGACTAACAAAAACCATATATTAATTCGCACTAGCTCTTCCATGGCTGATACAAAAACCAGACAATCTGCTAAATGTGAGTCAGGACCATAACTGCAGTAATAACTAAACTGGTGGCAATGTACGGATAATGAAAACTTTTAGACATTTACAATATACAGTGTAGCCTCTTTTATCTTCCCTGGCATAGTTTTCACAGAAAGACAGAATGCAACCTCAGACTGACTTAAAAATCTCCACTTTTAAATACACATAAAATTATATGCAATAAATATGCATGATGATGATAACACAGCATAAATCATGAAAATTCAGAAAATCAAGTACAGTGGTAACTATATATACCAAGTGCTTTAAAATTATAACCTCTGAACTTTATTTGGAGCGTGTTCATGGGTTTTATTCTATCTGAAGAAAAAACAGGGACTACTTCCCTGAACTATATTAACCTTTAGGAATCGTGTGTCCCATATATAGGACGGGCATACCGCTACCCTCCAGATGTTGCATTTTATATATTTTTTTTCAACAAGTATAAGTACTGAGTATTTTAAACATGCTGCACACTCTCCTTTTTTCTCTTCAAAATGCCGTTTATTTCATAATGCTACCTTTTTTGGTTCATGTATTATTCACATTTTACATACAGGGTGTGCTAAAATTTAAATGTAAAACTAAGATGCCAAAAGGTTAACGTTTATCCTAAAAGGGTGGATATTTGAATTTTAGTGCTCAGGTTATGAAAAACATTTTATATGAGCAGAAGAAAAAACTTATGAAATAAATTACATTTTGTAGAAAATAAAACAGACATCATGCAGTACATCTTAAACAGGCAGTAAATCTCCTTGTTGCCTAAATACGTAAAATAAATTTCTAGAGGTGTTTTCCTACAATCACTCACTTATGGAAACACAGGTCTTTCAAAGGTTAACAGAATGTTCATTGCAAGAAAGCTGCAGTGTCTCTTCTGCGATGTGGGAACTGAATCTTTAAACATTCTGTTGAGGAACTTCATTACTTCAACTGCAAGTCCATTATTTAGCTTGCATTATACAAAAGCCAAAGATTTACTCATGTCTGCCATTATACTGACCTGTCCAAACACATAGAGCAGCCCCAGAGCTCCTCCAAATTTGGAACCCAGAACATGAGATACTAAGAAGTACACGCCACCGCTTTCCATACGACATCGTTCACAGATGCCAACAGCAGATAATACTGACACAAGTGCTATAGACACTGTAAACAACCAAATCAGACTGTCTGAGAATGAGTGACACATACAAGACATGACAGCGTCTACCACATTACGTACAGCAATGCCAATGTGTAAATGCAGGTTTCTGTCTATAGCTTTGCCTGTATTTTGGTTCCAAAAATGGCTTATGCATGACATTTTCATTTAAAAAATCCCAGTTTTGATAATTTTATGGAGCCACTGTCAGAGTATCGAATCTGTTATCAACATACACTTTAGTAATCACATGGCATCTGCCATACACAATGACTTACATTGAATATCTTCATAAATGGACAAGAAACACAGTATTTCACAAGCTGTGTTGGTGTAAATAAAATTTCTTACTTGAAAAAGTAGCTTGGGATATGTTATGTGTGTCTCAAAAAAAGGGCTGGCACATAGCAGATTAAAGAATTACACTCTGCTATTCCTGTTTAGCAGACACACACATACCACACCTTCTCAAAACTTTAAGTACAATGACTAATACCAGATTTCCAGATTATTACAATGTGAAAGTGTTTATCAGTGAGCAGGCCTAGACCACTTCAGGGTTTAGACAGTGTTATATAATGAAAACCATGCACTTTTACCACCTGCCGCTGCAACATTTAAAAACTGCATTTTGCAGATGCAGTATATTTATGTTTTTTTTGTAAAACTTTGTGAATAAAATGTAACAAATTCCCCTAAACATCATTAACCAGCTATAATGGAGCTGTACTGCTTTCTGTGAAGTACAAAATTAACTACAGTATCATTTAAGACTGTCATCTTCTGGGCTATACTGACATGGAGTCTGGTATAATACCAACATTTCAGTGTACCATGCTTCCATATTCACGGATGCAGTATCAGGCAGTATTCCCCTCTCAAACACTGGTAAGGTGCTACCACAGTAAAGCATCACAACTCAAAATGCTACAGCTGTAACCCTTTAATTGCCACTATGTTGCATGTCATGCAAGTACCCACGCCTATCTTCTGTCTGCACCTTTTATAAGACCTGTTGTAGTTACAACTGTATTTGTATATTTAAGATTATTCAGTTCCTCCACACGTAATGATGCATGGTACTCTATCAGCTAGCATACACCAGACTATTATTACTTTTTTCAACTACGCACTGCAGCCTTAAGGCTTATTGTGCGATCTTGGTTAGACGTTCCAACTTTCGCCACCAGGCGTCTCCACGCGTGTCACCACGCGAGAGTACCCAGCGGCGGAAGGTGGAACTGTGGGCGAGAAATGTCCGGTAATTTTGACTAAATGCCGACTTACATGTTACATTTAGGGATATTTTACATGCCGTAAAGCTACGACATGGGACCGACGGCTTTACTTCCCCTCCGAAGGAAGGCGTGCTGAGGATTTTTTCCCCTAAAAATCCCACGGCTTCGGCCGGGTGTGAACCCGCGATCTTGGGTACCAAAGGCCAGCACGCTACCTCTAGACCACCGAAGCCACTATATACCTGACTAAAACTGGCTGTTAAATGAACAAGAAAGTCCATGCACCAACAAAATTACAGCAGAGATTGGTGGTACAAAAACACAACGCTATCACAGCAGTGCGTAGCAACGAAGAGGACTGCCAAGAGAACCTCCTAAAATTAAATATTTCCAAAATAGCTAATCCGCTAAGCCCTTTTCTGACACAGCACATTGTCTGGCAAATAAACAATACATAAGTCACAGTAGTCAGACTGTACATCAGCTCAAACAACTCTCACAGCATATACTGCAAATCACTGACCTGTAGCAACTACAATAAGTACTGCATTGAGAATGCCCGCCTGACCCACAACCCAGCCTGATCGTAGGAACACAATCACACCAAATATGTTTATCAGACATGAAGTGAAGACACCATCCCATGTACCAAACAGGACTGGTTGTGATATAAAGAACTGTGATTTCCACCATGGTTTGTCTCCCTAAAACAGATATAAATACAGACATTACACATTGGTCAGTGTCCAGGTATTACATTTCAGTCTTCATACTCTTACATTGACATAAGGGTTTGCATTACACCTTTCAGGAACAACCCCAGTGATACCCAATTACAGTGTTATTGAAGTGATCTTACAGTGTGTTCTGTTTCTTTTTTACACCATGGCTGCATACATTCACAACGTGTTTTGAACATACAAAATATTGTGAATGCTCAAACAATGCATGCTAAAGAGACAGTAAACATTCTTTTAAAGTAAAACTAAGATAACAAGAAAACAGTAAAATCCAAAACAACAATTTTAATATCTGCAACAAACAGAAAAAATTCTGCCTCTACAGTCTGTTCTATCAGGGTACAGATTGAAATGTATATGAGGATGATCAAACGCACATCTATTTTAAAATTACACAGAATTTCAATTCTGAAATTCTAATCAAAATTTAAAAAGTTATCTGTGTGGATGTCATTAAGTCATATGGCGAAGTGAAGGTGCAGATCCATCAACTCTTAAACTCAGCACCAGACTGAGGTTAAGTAGTAAGCTTAATGTCCTGTCTGTTTTATTTCCAGGGTGAAAACCCCAGTACCCACCGAATAGGAGGCTGGGTAGCCCCAGAGCTGGTCTGGACATTGCAGAATAGAGAAAAATTCCTTGGACCTGTCAAGAATCGAACCCCAGTTCCTCAGTTGCCAAGCCCATACCCCACTCACAATACCAAATTAGCTATTCTAGCTCACTACAAAGCTAAACCATTTCTTCATATACATCCTTTCTTACTGTAGTTCAACAATCCAAACTTATGTAGCGTATGATTTAGAGACCAATTACTATGCACAAGATAACAAAAAGAATCATGGAGACACACTGATGCAGTCAGCTGATATAAAATATTTTATATTTTTCTGACCATGCATCTTCGTGTAATTCTGGTAAGTAACCAACTTGATGCACAATTTCTTACATAATGTGTTTATTTGAATCCTCTACATGTTTTGAGCAACCTCGTGCTCACCTTCAGGAGGACAACTGTATTAATTATACCAGATGTATTAATACAATTGTCCTCCTGAGGATGAGCACGGGGTTGCTCAACACATGTAGAGGATTCAAATAAACATATTATGTAAGAAATTGGGCAAGAGTTAGTTACGTACCAGAATGATATAAAATAATTCCATAGAGCAATTCCACCTACCCCATTCGCACCCTCCAAAGCCTATTTTTATCAGATTAATTTCAATATTATCTTTCCATTGATGCCAAGTCTTCCATGGAGTGTCCTTCATGCACATTTCCAACCATGACTCAGCATACAATTCCCCTATCACTCATCTCTGCTATAAGGCCTGTACAAACTACTTAGCTCCACATTAAACAAATTTCTTCCCAAGCGTTAAAAAATCACAGAACACAGAGGGCGAACCTGAATTTCTGAGTATAAGAGATTATTCCAACTAAAACTCTGAATGCATTTCTTACGCCTCCAAAGTGTGTTCATGTTCGTGTATTCCCGTTCTCATAATCACCTACGCAACATCAGACATAAAGTACAAATTTGGTATGTAATGCTATCAGTTTTTGGTGTACTTTTCTCTTCAGGTCCAAATATTCTCCTCAGCCCATCTCTATTTACAGTCATGTAATAAAAGCAGGACAGCAAGCTAGCCTAACAAGGACCCACAGAGGCATTTATGGAGAAAGACTGGCATATATCTGTCTTCTTATGAAGGTCTCTCAATGCTGAGCATTACAATTACAGTCCTCTAAGATGTGATGTTGTGCAGTATGGTAGGTAGGCACCAATACTGTGGAGGGACTTTCTGTATCTATGTCCAGCATGGCAGAAGACAGAGACAACAGGTTCATATTAAATGTAGGTAGTTATCTACCAAACAAGATGATGTCACTTACCAGATGACTGCAATCTGCTCTCATCATCAAGATAAATTATATCTAACAGTAACTGATTTCATACTGATACGAAGTATGGAAAGTGTCTATACAGCACAATCCAGGTACCTAACTACATAGAAAAGAAGTATTACACCTCTTTGCACTTTTCACCACACCATGATGCTTTCAATTTTCTATAAAAGTGTTTGGCAAGAGTTGGAATAGCTCAGAAATATAGTGACTATGCCACAGGTTGGATGACTTGAGAAACTGTGGCCAATTCCTGCTGAGAACAAGAGACTTTTTTTTTCAATAGTGCTCAGACCAGTACGGGGATTCACTTGGCCTCCTATTCATTTAGCTGGGGCACTCTAGTAGGGGTTAAAGCAAATGGAGCATGAAGCTAACCACTTACCTCCAACTAGTACCGAACTTAAGAATGTGTGGAACCATACCTCCACTGCCCCATATGTCTTCATGACCTTACAGAGACAATTTGTCTTATAAAAATTGTGTCAATATATAACAATTGAGGTTTCCATGGTGAAATATAATCAAATTATGGTATCCTACGTTGTGTAACTGTGCTGTAGTCTGCTAGGGGGAAACAAACATTTTGAGGGAATAAACTGCCTCCATCTTCATAACAGAAGTGATTCTTCTACACTACAGATGGAGCTAGCATGTTCCTCCCACTTCTACCTTGAAAAAGTAGGTTGTATGTTCCCCTGAAATATCAGCAGCCACCTAATGGCTATCTATAAATGTTCATCTGTAAGGTGTAGTCTAAACAATGAAGAATGTGCCATACATTAATTCTGAACATTATAAACAAGCATGAAATACACTTTACCCATAACGCGTATGAGATAAGATAGGTATACAACAGACACAAGGCCATGTGCAGTGCTGGGACATAGCAGAAACTCAACGCCTTTATTGGTTTACACATGTCAGGATGTTTATCATGGAACTTTACACTTAGTCTTCAGAAAGGAAACAGGAATGTTATCAGGGAGATTACTTCAAACAATGCCGCACACTTGCTACTCAAAACTAACTGGCAGGTTTAAATGCCTTGGGAATTCACTTGAATTGTTACTGCTAGTGATAAGCAGCTTCAGTGGTCTAGAGGTAGCGTGCTGGCCTTTGGTACCCAAGTACGCGGGTTCGCACCCGGCTGAAGCCGTCGGATTTTTAGGGTGAAAAAATCCTCAGCACGCCTTCCTTCAGAGGGGAAGTAAAGCCGTCGGTCCCATGTCATAGCTTTATGGCATGTAAAAGATCCCTAAATGTAACATGGAAGTAGGCATATTAGGCAAAATTCTCGGACATTCCTTGCCCACAGTTCCATCTTCCGCCACTAGGTGCTCTCACGTGGTGACACGTGTGCAGATGCCTGGTGGCGAAAGTTGGAATGTCTAACCCAGATCGCACAATAAGCCTTGAAAGCTGCAGTGCATAAGTTGAAAATAATAATAATACTGCTAGTGATCACAATACCCATTTTTTAACAAATCTAAATTATATTTAGAATACTGAGATTCAAATAACATAAAGGAATGCCCTTTAACGAATCATCCTTCTTCCAATACTTAATTTCATGGTCTACCATCCCGTGTTTTGGTAAGCGAAAAAGAATGGACAAGGTATTTTAAAATTTTTAAGGTACACTTTTCATACAATGCAAAATACCACAATGCTGGCCATATAAAAATTTTCTTTTAGCTTTTGGTCTGATGGCAATATAACCAATGCAGCAAAAAAAGCAATCCCATTACAGGCCTGTACTAGCCAGAGGGTTTCAGGAGGTTGAGGCTCCTAGATTTCAAGACAATTGGCACATGAAGGTGGTGGGGTTGTCAGCCCTATACACCAGCCACCTTTACCCCCAGGAAATATTCCTGGTACTCATTTTTGTTAAAGGCTCAGTCAACCCCAGGGCCATGGTGCTGCCAGAAGGATTACGTCAATGAAAAATTCCAATGACACCATCGGGAATCAAACCCATGACCTTCCAACTTGTAGTGCAGTGCCTCAACCAACTGCGCCACCGCGTACCCCAAACCAATGCAGCAAGGTGTACAAAATTTGGTACGTATTGTGTGTGAAATACTGTTTGTACGTCAACATTGACACATACAGTTACAAGGTTATACCTGACATATTTACAGAATACGGAATATGTAGTGAAGTAGTCAGTGTTTCCCCACCCCCCAAAAATAAATAAATAGATAAATAAAATGCAATACAACAATGGTAATATTACTCATCTATAAATAGAACTATAAACAAGTGCAACAGAAGAGCAGGTTTTAGAGTTCTGCTTGCAATTACTTGTTTGCAAATGAAATGAAATAACACTGAAAATCATTAAGACTTGTGTAGTGTAAGTACAAATGAACATATGGGCATGATGGCAATTATTGGCAATCAGCAAACAGTCAGAAATGCCAGGCTAGATGGTGCTTACACCATGCAAAGAGTGCCAGATTTCACTAAAGTTTAAAATTCTGCTGCCTTCTGTAATCACACTGTCCTACAGCAACATCCCCCCCCCCCACCTCCCTTAATCAGGTAATTCAGCCACCACTGATGCAACCCATTTAACCAGCCACGAATTCAGATTCTACCCAGAGCAGAAAACTATAAAATTGTGAAACATATCACACACATGCAATAATACCATTGACATGCGAGGTGCACTATATCAACAGCTGAGAATTTTTGACAAAAATTTGTATGTTTGTTATAACACTCCAAAACCATATTTTTAGGCTATTATAATCAGTAATAACACTCATCTTCTCAGTTTCTACCGACAAATATAAATATTAAAATATACAGAACCATGACTTTGCCTTTTGTTTTACCTGGGTGTGAAACTTGGTCATTCACAGTAAAGGAAGGAACACAGGTTCAGGGTGCTCAAGATCGAGCCTGAGATGGATAAGGTAAGAGGAAGCTAGAGAAAGCTGCATAATGAGAATTTTCACAGTTTGTATCCCTCACCAAATATTATTTGTGTGATCAAATCAAAGAAGATAAAATTGTGGGCAACATGGCATATATGAAGGATACGACAAATATGTACAGGGTTTTGGTGGGTGAACCTGAAGGAAAGAAACTATTTTGAAAACCTACACACAGATGGAAGGATAATATTAAATGCATCTTAAAGAAATAGGATGAAAAAGTGTAGATTGGATGAATATATCTCAGGGCAGGGAAAACTGGTGGGCTCTTGTGAACACGGTAATGTTAATACTTTACACTCTCCATTCCATGCAGTATGATTCAATGGTCACATTGTAACTAGTGAACTTAATATTATTCACATTTCATGCATTCAGAATGTTATACTTACAATGCCAACACAATGCACATACAGATAACAAATATATACTTCGCTTCATATTTTGGTTTCAGTTAGCCATCTTTAGGGAGGGTCATATACAAAGAACTGCGTAAAAAAAAATTACACCATTGTCAAAATGTAGCACATCCAAGTATAAGACCTTGCTGCAAGATAAGAGCAACTTACAAATATAAATCTGAATATTATACTGGGGCATGGTGCTCTTTGACACAGTGCATATCACACTACTGATTATAGGAACTAGATCCATATTAGGATGAAAGATACAACAAACAGATGTTTGCATGCCAAAGTACAACATGTACAAACTTTAATGGAAGACACCAGAGATACTAATTTTTAATAATTTTTAATCCAAAATTTTTTAACCATGATACACTCACCAATAAAGTATCCAGATTTATATTTTTAAATTACTGTTAGCCTGCTGCAAGGTCATATACTTGCATGTTCTACATATTGACAATAACTTACTTTTGTGTTTATACACATTCCTTTGCATCTGAATCTGCCTCAAGATGGGTAACCCAAGCTGAAACACCTAGGACAGTAAGCCTACGTACGATAATATAATTATACATTTGTTAACTGTATGTGCACTTTGTTGGAATTATAAGTATAATGGTAATGAATGGTCAAGTTCCATGCAAGACGGGACATTTCTTGACTAGCTGAGGAATTATCGGCTTCTGCCTGCCCCATGGAAAGATGGCAGAGAAGTGACACATGACGAAGTAGCAATGCTTGTGTCCCTTATGATCCTGAAGTCATGCAAGGTAATAGATTTTTACATGGAAAAATATGCAGCTTTTGTTATGGTAAAGTTTCTGTAGAGTAAAATAACAACATGTCAGGTGTGTAAAAACTGAGTTTATGTTTCAGCTTAGAGGCAATAATTCATAAACCATACGATGCTCTATACAACATTTAATGTATACAAAATCAGTAATTAATAATTCTTAAAGCCAGTTCTATATGGTTCTAATGATGGTACGTTCCACAAAATCCATGAGACAAGGTAATTCTACTAATAACAGAGTAATATATCTCTTGGACTACATCTTATGACACCATTAGCTCTGGCCATTCTGGTTTCATAATACCACCATACACAGCGATACCAACATACAATGAAAGCCACCAACCCTGTTTGCAATTCAGTTTCTTTGGATTCAGTTTGTTTCACTTCATATGTTTTCGATCAATGTTAGGTTAGTTTATGGTTTCTTGGTTTAAATATTTCTAAATTACAAACAAATGTTTACACACAGTAGAATAAACATGGTATGTGTAGTAAGAGACTATATGACAGGTGTCTTGCCATCAGATTTGGGTTTTTACAGCCATGTGTGCATTAAGTGAAGCCATGTAGTTTAGCAGATTGGCACTTCCACACAAAAGGAACCTCCTGCCTTTGCCTTAAAGGTAAACGGATACAAGTCTACCTGAATGGGTGAGGTAGCAGGTTCCTCCAAAACAATGATAACAATCTATCAAACTACATGGCATCAGGCCACAGAAGACTGTACATAAAAAAGTGCCTCGTTATTTTAAAGTAAGTCAACTACAGCAGTAATTTCCATATGAAGTGTACTGCGTAGACTACTTCAATGTTACGTTGCATACAGAAATGAACAAAAGTGGAAAACTCAATACATCATTATAATGCATCAAGGAAGAATAAGGGAAAACTGGAGGACAGACTGGAAACCTGAACTGACAACAGACACTATAATTCTGCCACATCTGTAATTTTACCAAAATGCTGACATTAAAAATACATAATTCATAACAAATTTCAGTACCTGTTCTTCTGCAAAAAGTTCATTGGCTTCAGAAGCCTGGTGACCACCTGGGCCATAATGATATTCACTCCCAAAATCCATTGTTCTTGGCATTCTGCTTGTCTTGTTGCTGCCATTGGCTTGATGCTGTTGTGAACTTGTTTCTCGATTGCCAAGGCCACGACTTGACCAGTCAATGTCGCGGTAGCTCCTGTCATTCTGGTTTGAAAATGATGGGTCCATTTTGGTTATGCTGTTCACAATATGTGAAAGTTTTTTCACTTTGTCATTATAACTAACTCCTGTAACACAAGCAAAAAAAAAAAAAAATGCCCGCATTAAAGATAACGGAGCAGACACTCTACACATTTTATATACATGACTAATATACCCTCCAAATTTTCTGACAACATACGTCATGCTGACACTTTTACTTCGCCAGTATAAAAGAACAATAGCACCACACTTTTCATAACGCACAGCGCTTTCCTCGAAATTTACATACTAGTTTCTGTGCAATTATGGCAACAATACACCGTTGTAACGTTTCCTTCCTATTTATCTGGGGCATATACTTGACACAATATATTTACGCCTACAAACACGGTATTTTACTTTACTGTGAGAGAGAGTGATAAGAATATAACCAAACGTATACTGGAAAGAACTCCAACACAAAACATCTCCTCCTACACATTAGTCATCTTGCCCAACACACACCTTCTACTCCTTCACATCAGTCATCTTGCTCCACATCGTAAAATCTAACATCGTATGTTACACATAGATGAGCACCGCCTGGGTTGATGGCCTCTATCCATCTCTTTCAAACTTAACTGTCAACTTGGGGAAGACAGTACTCAAAATTATGTAAAAATACTCACCCTATAATAAATTATAATTAACGTCTCTGCCTCATGACAGTGAAATGTGATACGCACTAGAACTAATCGCTCCCCGACCCACTACACACAAAATCACAACCACACACATTTCATTTCCATAAACGTCTGCTGACACACGAGCACAGAGTACTGTCCACAGATCATCTGGCACGACACGGCCTACCGAGCACAACCCACACGATGTGCTGCCCACGCACAAGCAACTGGTGGATGCAATGTGATCAACGGTATATACTAGATAATCTGTGATATCGATTACATTTCGTCAATCAATATGTCCTTTTCGAGCTTTTCGCGTGCGTGTCTGCATGTGCATTGCGATCAAATGCAAGAAGAATACTATACGGCTAAAATGTGAAGATAGAGATGTCTGAACAAGAACGAAAGAGGGTTAGGAAAGAATATGACAATTAATAGCCATTTATTGTTTTGTAACGACTACACAAGCTTGAGGTTTGGGCTTCGATTCAGCGAAAGAGGTTTTACCTCAATCTTTCCCAGCCCCTGACGTACATAAATAGATACATGTTTATGGAATTTGAAATTGATTATAATAATGGAGCAACCTGTTATCGAGCTACAGCAGAATTATTGCCCCCGGTTTTCGGAAATAGTGTGCTTAGTCAATGTTTACAAGTGAATGAACGGAGGAACAGCGAAATTAAATGTGACATACTAATACATTTTTCGATTGAAACTGTTTTAAATAATAGTTAATAGATGAGGTAAAATGCATGGAATCGAACTAAACACTTTACTTTGTGATAGTAATAATATAAAATTGAAGAGAGTTGAAAGGAAGTGGCATAACCCTCAGCTTTGTTTTGGTGTTGCCTGTGACTATATATATATATATACTTACTTACTTACTCCATGGAACAGAGTCCTTGAGAAGCTAACCAGTAATCTTTGCAGCTAGTCAAGAAATTCCCCGCATTTATGGAACCCGAAAGTCCCTCACCGTACCCACAAGTGCCCGCCACCTGTTC
>Ga0268261_10002259_pt1 | contig 13757 bp, 8 predicted proteins | sample TergutNc150P1_FD_190353 | JGI IMG/M metagenome (GOLD analysis project Ga0268261, IMG submission 190353) | Nasutitermes corniger P1 segment gut microbial community from laboratory colony in Florida, USA - Nc150 P1 (SPAdes) (version 2) | ecosystem: Host-associated > Arthropoda: Insects > Digestive... | reverse complement strand
GAACTAGTGTGAGTGACTTACGGGAGTGACTCCCGTAAGTCACTCACACTAGTTCGGATCAGGCCACGGAGTCAGCAGGTAACGGCACCAACACAATGACGTGTACCAGTGGTCGCAAATACAGTTTTTGTTACTCCTGATGATGGGTGCTTGACACCCGAAACATGTCGAGTAGTATAACTGAGAATAAAAGTCTACATATAGCTGCATCGTGTTGGACATTTATTGACAGTAGTTTAATTGAAGTTAGTGATGTGTTTCCTTTCTGTAGATAATCTTTTAAAACGTGCTTTACGTTTAGACTCATTTAAATATAAACTACCTGGATATTTATTTCACAAACAGCGCGGCTTGGGAAAGGCGTTGTGGTAGTTCCATTTTATCTGGATAAAAGTCACGCATTTCTTAAGCAACACGTCATGGAGTGGAAGTGACGTTCAACGTTTTCTTCGTTGATAAGCTTGAGGAATTCTCGTATTCACAATTTCCTTGAGTCTGTCCACACACCGTCATGATGTGTACAACGTGTTTTTTTGGAACCACATTTTAAGGAACACCGCCATACGTTTAACGCACGTACTTCTGACAGTTGCATTCGCAGAAACGCCCACACATTTTGATTGGCTGCTTTTTTTTCGTATAATTATGGTCAGTTGAGTCGTGACCTTAAAAATGCTCAGTAGAAATACCAACAAGATGCAGCTTTGTAAGAGAATTCATTATTCCAAAGTTTGGAATAGTAAATTCTATTACAAATCTGCATCTTGTTAGTATTTCTATAAACTTTGGAATAATAAATTCTATTACAAAGCTGCACCTTGTTGGTATTTCTAATAAACTTTGGAATAATAAATTCTATTACAAAGCTGCATCTTGTTGGTATTTCTACTGAGTCATCTACGATGCACGGATCCATGAATATCAAACATTAAAAATACGTTAGAAACGCAAACCTGTCTTTTGTTTCATGCAATAGGTACCTACGTTTTCAATTAGTAATCATTTTAGTCATTAATTCTTTTTTTTGCGGTACAGTGAAAGAAAGAATGGTCACGTGTTAGCACCACCCTCACCCCGCGCCATTGAGCTGTGTGATTTAACATATTCTGCCCCTTCCTTTATTTTTTTTTTATTCGCGTATTTCTCATTTCTTTCTTCGTTTTTCTTTTTTCCATCTGCCATCATTTTCTGTAGTTCTCTGTCACTTTCGTCTATAATGTTTTACGGAAAGATTTGAGTTTTGCACCGAACGGTTTAACTTGAACAATAGAGTTCCTGACTTGCCTTTGGGAGGTACCAGGTGTGAATCTCGGGCGGAACATTATATATCCTGGCTGAGGGTTTTCATGGTTTTTTTTTCAGTTCAAGTAAAGAAGTCGATAGCGCTGAAGAAGACAACAGTTATATAATATGTGAAGAAACTAGATTTTCGGTCATTAATAGTGACTGGACAGCATAAGTTTAAGAAAATGGGACAGCGTTTTTCCCCACCGTTCTGCTAAATTCGCACACCCCTGTCACTTGTATCATCGAAGACTTGAACAGTCAGCACTGGTCTTGTGTGACAGTTTCTTGTGAACTCGGCGCCACGGTTATCTCCGTTACTGGCTAATCAAAACTGCGGACTGGAACACACGAACACCCAAGCTCAGCAAATTTCATTGCTTTAGCGTAGGTGACCGACATATTTGTAGAGACAGTGGGGCAGTTAATGTACACCTCCCTCCTAAATTGCGCGCAACTGATTGCTATAAATTGTCATGCAACTGTAAGCTCGTCGGTGGTCTCTTTGGTGCAAACGACAGTCTCCTTTCTTAGTTGTTGACTGAGAAGGAAATGTCCTCTTTCATTCGTCCAATGTTGGAGGCAGGTTGGTGTATTTTAACATTCGTATCAGCTGTGTGTGGACGTGCTTGAAAACCAGTACGGTCTTGTACAACTTCCTGCCAGAGTGGGAGTAATGATACTTGACATATGTCTTGCATCAGACACAATAATTCATAGAAGTCACATGCATTAAGACTTTCGAAATGTGGGGTACCCGTGGCGCATAATATAGGGGTTACTGTCATCTCTGCGGGTACCAGTGTTTCGGAGGAGCCGTGTGCCTCCATTTCCATAGCGTGTTGGAGACGGAGGCAACAGGATTCTCCGAATGGTCTTAAGATGTGACATTCTGTAGTTTGATACTCAGGTACCAATTTTCCGAAGGGCCCTGCTGCATCCATTTTAGATCGCCTGTGTTATGGGTTATGATGCTGTGCAGTTTGATACTAGCGTCTCATAAAAAATAACAATTTGAATAGGACTTTCATTGTGTAGGTTGCTTGAGTTATGATGCTGTGCAGTTTGATACTAGCGTCTCATAAATAATAACAATTTGAATAGGACTTTCATTATGTAGGTTGCTTGAAAAAGGAGTTCTCAGACTATGGCACCCAAATCTTTATAATTTTAAGGAGGCCACTGGGAGTCCCATAGATGGTGTGTGACAGTTCCAAAGCGCTTGTCGGTAGCGAAGTTTATCACATGGTTCATACTACAACATTTTTGTGAAAAGAATTGGTAAGCAACTGGGGAATACCTTTCCGTGGCTTCGGTATAGGTTCGTATACCTGGAATTGAGATTTGAATCCTGCTCGACGGACGGATGATTTTCTGCGTTTTACCGAATCTATAGTTCCTGCAATTAAACATGCTAATACTCTTACTGTTTTACCCTGAAGAGGAAGGCAGCACGTTCTTCCGAATTTTAGGTACTTATCGGCCAAACTACAGAGGCACAGCCAGTTAGACGGCAAGCGTCACTTTTATAGACAAACGGACGCTCGTAGAAATTTATTGCGCGTTGATTTTGTGCATTCTGTTACAGAGAAGACTAATAAGTGAGTAAGATCATCATCGTCATCATGTTTAGGAAGGATTAGGTTTGATTCCTGTTCCTTGTATCCTCAAAATGAAATTGGTCCCTCCATTAAGTAAGATAATGGTGCTTAATCCGTGTGTACGTTGACAGCACTCATGCTGAAATCTAAAAGTAGACAGTATTTCCACAAAGCAGCTGAAGTTCTTTCTCACGGTTTCCGCTCCTCTCCATCTGTGCATGAATTCTTACACCTTCTGCACTGTATGTCCGGTCGGACATATTGCTCCTCGGTTTTCTACATACCACCCATCTTTCTTCCATGCTGAATTGCTTTAGTACACAACTGAATGTAACATGGCCTAGAAAGGGTAGTTGTCCAGTTTTTCTGTGCATGTTAAGTATTCTTGACCTTGCAAATGTATTCCGTGACCTGGGATTTCCATACTCGGCTCTGCTGGCTTGGTGACAGTTGTTACGTGTCACTACATATTCTTAAGATTCCCACAATTTTCTTGCATGTTTCTTGTACAGCCGCATTAGAATTAGCGTGGGACGTTCGTTGTTTAGACGTTTGTAAGCGCAAAGTATTGTCCCAGGTACTCGTATAACGTCTTATTTCGCTCAAGATACTCAGCAGTTTAGAGACTGTTTGTGCATTACAACGTGGAAAATGGAAACTGTGTGGTCCACCGACGTGTGTAAGGTTCCTCCCAGAAATATATACTGCGGGGGGGGTGGGGGGCTCAATTTTTTGTTAAACGGGTATGCTTTGTTTCAAAGGTGGACGTGTTTTCTTTTAAAATTAACTGCTTCAGTTGATTGTTACTTATTCTTCGGTTTAATCAAGAGCTTCGTGCATTGTTTAACTCGCTCACTATTTATTTGCTTCCCAACGGGCTTTATCATTTCTTCCCCAATTGATTAGCCGGAATGGCTTATTCACTGATTATTCGACTGATTGAGTTACTGACCGACATGCTAGCTGAACTGATAAAAGACTAGCTAATTCGCTGACTTACTAATTGTGGTAATTTCTGTCCTCGGGCAGTTCGGAGTTATCTAATTCAGGAAATTTCCACAAAGATTGAAAATTTGTTCCTTCACCCACAGCCCCAACCATTTGATTATAGCCAGTGCTATGTAGTTCACATACGCGCAGCCTATTATCCTCACGCTCTGTACTTAGAAATGCTATTTACCATTTTTAACTTTTCGTATATGCGTTTGAATTTTATTACACTGTAATTTTGCCTCTGGTATTATATGGGTTTGAAACTTGGTCTTTCGCATTAAGGGATTAATGCAGTTTGAGGTGCAAGAATAGGGAGAATTTGGGTCTGAGAGGCAGGTAGTAACAGAAGATTGGAGAAAATTACCCAATGAGGAGCTTAATGATTTATACTTATCGCCAGATATTTTTTGAGTGATCGGATCAAGGAGAATGACTTTTATATTCGCTGGCAAGGAGAGTGAGGTAGCGAAGGCATGTGGCATGTGTTGGGGAGAACAGAGATACCTGCAGGGTTTTGGTGAGGGAGGCCCAATGGAAAATACCGCTATGAAGCCCTTGACGTAGAGGGGAGGATAGTATTAAAATGTGTCGTGAAGAAATAAGATGAGAGTGCTTAGGCTGGATAAATCGTGCTTAGCATACGGACAAGTGGTGGACACCTGTGAGGCGGTATTGGACTTTCGAGTTCCATACAATGTGAAGAGCAAATAGTTCGACCATGACTCTTCTCCCTACATTTAGTTTGAATTTTCTTGCAGTGATCATGAAAAACCTGACTGCCAAACAAACTTTAACTTTATAGATCAGGAGCTGTTAGTCACTCAGCATGTTAAAAAAAACCCATCGGTTCATCACCGGGTCCAAAAAAATCAATCTTAGGTGGACTGTTCCATTACGTTCGTCGTTTAAGATTCAGTAATGAATGTGGAATATTTACAGAACTGAGAGAATATAGGCCACTACAAAACATTCTCTGCATACACATAATTTTCCTCGTAAATATTCAGTGGAGTACTGTGGTAACAAATCCCCTCTATGTTGATTAACCCTTATCCTGCTAACGTGGAGAAAATGGTGAGCTCCTAATAATGCCAGCAAATAGCAGATGGGATTTACTTCAGCGTTTAAAGGGTTAAATATCTTAAAGCCTAACGCTAGTTACATTTATTCCGGCCACATCAACTGACTGCTATTACAACTGGCAGATTCAAGTTTTTTTTGGGATGTTGCGCGGTGTGTCGACCGGCAGATAGCGACGTTTAGAAAGATTGTGGAGCTTTCGAAATGTCGTTAACTGTTTACCAATCGGCACGGCGTAACACATTAGAGAACTTGAATCTTTAACAGTACCGCTGTGAGAACCCCAGATCTCGCATCTCTAACTTGCATGCGAAGCGTCGTTGACAGCATAAATCTCACTTTAAGATTACACGTCATTGCAGTAAATTTGTGTAACATATAGTGCACTGTACCAGAAGACAAAATCTCAGGGTTCATAATTGTTGACCATATATACAGTGTGTTTCGCATAAGGTGTGCCTAACTTCAGGATGTTATTTTGTGGTCACTTGAGTAATAAATTCTATATCAATATGTCTACATCGCTACGTGCTGTAACCCACACTTTTACAAGATACGTTTTTTTCCTACTGTACAAAAAAACACCGAAGTTATGTTTTAGATAACAAAAAAAAAAGTATCGTTTTCATCTTAACCAACTGTACAAAAATTGATGCATTTATGTCAGTTTTTAACATGATAAACCACAACGAGATGAATTCTACAAAAACTGTTGTACAACGTGTGACATATAACACCACAAAAAGGCAGCAGTGAAGTCGTGCTGTACTGTATGTAGCCGCTGTTCAACAAAAATCAAGCGGCCTGAAATTTTCAAAGTCCCGAACCGGAAGTCACGTGACTTACAATTGCCATCATAATTCGAATCGTTTTTAGTTTCCCCATATTTGTGAATTCGTGGCGTTTCTCAGACTTCCATTGATTACAATCCATCACGCCGCGTATATATTAACCAAAGACACCAATACATTCGCTTAATTTGAAGTTAAAACATGAATTAAAGGTCATTAATTTTCCGAGGCGAGTGGCTTGTTAACTTTCATACCACAGATGTATGTTGCGAAAGGGTACTTGTTTGCCGCAGCCGGAGGTCGCCGAGCGTATTAAGGCGTAATGGCACTACTCTTCGGAAACAAACTACTTGTATATTGGTTCGCGTCCCAGTGTCAGCATGTAATTTTTTCTTTTTGAATATGTTTTATACTCACAAACACTCAATTAAATTATGCAGTAACATTTCTATTATTTAATTAATTATTTAATTATAAGTTTCAAAATTTATCTTTCCTCCATTGGCAGGGTTAGAAATGCGAGTGACGCAGATATTTCTGTTATTTTTCCGTAATTGTTTTTCGTTGTTTAATCTCCAACTTCATGCACAAAATTCTTATTTATTTACATATAATACATTAATTAAAATCCTCTACATGTTTCGAGCATTACCCTGCTCGTCTTCAGGAGGCCTACGTTGTAATTGTATATATGCAGCCTCTGGTATCGTCACTCTCTGCAGGTGACTGTCTTGTGCACCGGTTAAGAAAGAATCAATATTCTTTTTCTTTTTTTTATCGACATCCTGATTTAGAGGTTTCATGTTCGAATGGGACCAAAACTAGGCATGGTGAATCTCGTTGTTGCTTGCGGGCCGTAGGGAGCCACGAGATCTGACATTGGGCTGGACGATTTGAAACATTTGTGGAAAGGAATTGTTGAGCGTATGATGCGTGTGCTGGGGAGGTCTGGACTGAGGGTGGGTTCACTCTCGCCTTGTTTCAGGGGTGGGTTGTGGAGTGTGAAGTATTGTTGGAACAGGTGCAGCTCAATTTTAGCTTTCGAAACAAGTTCACAATTCCTCTTCCGTGTGGCCGTCTAGTAGACAATAACACATTTTCATAAATGTGCGTTTTTAAAAGTCTTACTGCCTACACTGCTTATGGTGGTTATAAAAACCAAAATGCGCATTTTTTAATAATAATGAAATCAGAGGTAATGAAGAGCTTATGTTGGTGCATGATCAAAATGATGGATGGACTGTGCCTTACCCCTATTTGATGGCTTGTTGTAAGAATATTTATTTAAGAATGTTATTTAAAGAAGCCTACATTGCTTGATAAAAATTGTTATATGATTTTAGAACACTTTTACTAAAGGATTTCTCATTAAATTAAGACAAGCTTCTTTCAATTTTCTGTCACCCGAATCAAATGTCTTCCAAAACTGCATTATGATAATTCAAATTTTTGAGCCGTGGACCAAAAAGGGTATTATACCTGCTGCTGGTCGTGGATGAAAACGGAGGGTAGGGGATTGTCCGTGGACGAAAACTGACCTACCGGCAACAATATGGTCATTAACCCTTATACGAGTGTAGGCCGAATCCCTCTTCACGACATAACCACCATAATCAGTGCAAGCAGTAAGACTTTTAAAAAGGCACATTTTTTGAAAATGTATTATTGTCTACTAGACGGCCACACGGAAGAAGAATTGTGAGCTTGTTTCGAAAGCTAAAATTGAGCTGCACCTGTTCAACAATACTTCACTCCCCACAACACACCCCTGAAAAAAGGCGTGAGTGAACCCACCCTCAGTCCAGACCTCCCCAGCACACGGATCATACGCTCAACAATTCCTTTCCGTAAATATTTCAAATCGTCCAGCCCAGTGTCAGATCCCGTGACCCGCTACGGCCCGCAAGCAACGAGATTCACCATGCCTAGTTTTAGTCTCATTCAAACACGAAACCTCTAAATCAGAATGTCAGTAAACAAAGAAAAAGAATTACGGAAAAATAACAAATATCTGCGTCACTCGCATTTCTAACCCTGTCAATGGAGCAAAGATAACATTTGAAACATATAATTAAGCAGTTAATTAAGTAATTGAAGTGTTGCTGCATAATTTAATTGAGTGTTTGTGAGTATAAAACATATTGAAAAAGAAGAAAATTACTTGCTGACACTGGGACGCGAACCAATAAAGTTTGTTTCCTAAGAGTACTGCCATCACGCCTTAAAGCGCTCGGCTACTCCGGCTGCGGCAAACAACTACCCTTCGCAACATACATCTGTGGTACGAAAGTTAGCAAGCTACACACCTCGGAAAATTAAAGACCTATAATTCATGTTTTAACTTCAAATTAAGCGAACGTGTTGGTGTCTGTGGTTAACCTTTAAGAACCGTGCTTCCTATATATAGGACGGGCATACCGCTACCCTCCAGATGTTGCATTTTATATATTTTTTTCAACAATTATAAGTACTGAGTATTTTAAACATGCTGCACACTCTCCGTTTTTCTCTTCAAAATGCTGTTTATTTCATAATGCTACCTTATTTGGTTTCCTGTATTATTCACATTTTACATACAGGGTGTGCTAAAATTTAAATGTGAAACTCGGGTGCCAAAAGGTTAATATATACGCGGCGTGATGGATTGTAATGAATGGAAGACAGAGAAACGCCACGAATTCACAAATATGCGGAAACTAATATGACTCGAATTATGATGGCAACTGTACGTCACGTGACTGCCTGAGCGGGATGTACGAAATATCAGGCCGCTTGATTTTTGTTGAACAGAGTGTACAACAGCAAAGGAACGTTATGCATCAGATAATACCACTATAATAAATTTTGTGTTTCCGAGATAGTTGTGTTGTGTTATGGTACAATATGGAAGCAAAAATTATTTTTCATTGGATAATATCAATGAGCGTCAATTTTCAGTTCTCTGGCAATGATGACTGCAAAAGACCTCCCACGTTCTGTATACACAGTTCTGCGCATCTCCAAAGAGAAATGCGAGGGAGTGGTTCTACAGTATCGTAGGGTATCTTGAAACATTCAAATGATCGTAGTACGATATAAAAGTTCATAATCAGGCGTATGTTGATATATTATTTTTAATCAGAATGGCTTACATAGTAACCCGCTGAAGTCAGGGACACCTTATACGGAATACTTTGTATTTATGTACCTTTTTTACTTCTCTCCATGTTAACAAAACAAAGACTGATTTATGTTTTATAATAAATAGAGTTAAGGAAACATACTGTATGCTTTAGACAGACGCTGTTCGCTTATGTTAGTTTAACTGGCACAGTGTATACTTTTAGCGTTGTAACTATTAATGTTCGGAACTGAATTTCCTGTCTTTTTAATGTCATTTCCAGTATACAACCTTCAATAACCATGAGAATTTGATCACACAGATTCGAGGTTTTTACAGCATTCATACTACGTATTACGGGCCTCTGTGATGTGACACCGTGTCACTATTACCCACCAAAGCGACGTATTTTTTTACCATATATATAATTCGGTGGATGGACAGTTGACCCATTAGAGATGAGTGATTCTCTTATGTAGATTAGATGCTTCAGTTTAATGCAAAATGTGAATAACGTGCATGAGGAAGACTGGTTTTTTTATGAGCAATGTAGTGTCAAATTTTAAGTATAGTATGTACTGTGAGTTCATTGATTTTCCTTTGCTGATTTTAGGATGAGTTTCTTTATTAACACAGTGCATACTGAAAGTCTTTTTCCCGCTGTGTTATTTAAGCCGTTTAATGCAATTTAGTTTGTACTTGCGTATGTACGTTCGTAGATGCTGTTCCTCAGATCTGAAGATATGAAGTTTTACGAGTTAACCACATGAGTTAGGGCGTTTGTGATAAACAAAGACGACGTTCAGTCATCTGTCTGACTCCCTATGTTCTCGTGAGACAGCGTAATTTGTGCCTCTTGAACCTAGCAGCGTTCTCCCAGACGTGATTGATTGACTCGCCATTTTAGGAGCACTGTGAGCTGTTTATACCGTGAAGCTACAGTTAGCACGTACAATGTTGTCATGTAGAATGAAATAAGTACGCAGATAACTGGCGCACATGTTGTCCTTAATTGATAGCTATGTTACTACTTTCAACCACAGCGGTGACCATATGTACCCGGATAGTCTTGCATTAAAAAGAACTATCTGGCGTGTTTTCTGTGATTATCGGAATAAACAGCGAACTTTTCCATGGAACTACCCGCGTTGTCGTAGCAATGGAGCTCCGTTGTGCTTACTTTGAGATAGGAACTGTTAAGATTTGAGGTGTTTGTAGCGGTGTTATTGAAGTTTCACTTCATCTGGGATGTTACGCCGTGTAGTTGAGCATGAAGATCTAGACGTTTCGAAGCATCATATTACTTTTGTCTTCAGGGTCAGGAGTTATTCGACCCAGAAGGTGAAGATTACAGCCGTTCGGAAAATCGAAAACGTTTTCCTCAACAACACAGCCTAACGTTCAAGAAGACTTGAATCTTCAGACAGAAACGGAATTTTTGTAATACAGGAAAAGGAAAAATCATGAGTCAAAACTCATCTTTATACTGTTTCTGTTGACTGGCTACATGTTTCGGATTGAACATGTGACCGACGTAAGTGAGAAGAGTATAACCGTTAGTATGTAGTAGGCCTATATATAGAGGCAGCAATTTTTTCAACTCCACAACTTCCCACCGGGCTCTTCCTCTGGGGTTACATTGCTGGATTTTGAAGCTGACCATTTGCATCTGGAAGTTAAGAATCCGTGGAGCTAAACTTCCTTTACCTCTCATATCTTTGTAGCTTGTTTCTTAATCAAGAAAGAGGCAACTTTGCTTTGCTGAGGAATACGTCCGTCGTAACACGCGTCATGGTGGAATCCATGGAAAACAAAGGTCTAAATCATCCTTACATGAATAAAGCTTTTAGCCATAAAGTGAGTCGGTTTTGCTTTAGATGTTTTTCTTTGTTTATCTGTCACTTCTGCATTACCGCAGGGTTATTTTGTTGAATGGGGTACTAGAATTGAAAAAAAAGTGAGTTTGTCTCGTTCCAAGAAGACACTAATTTAATTTCTCACTCGAGATCCCTGTTCTTGGAATCAGGTTTAGAAGGCATCGTGTTGCATCGGCAGCCTTTGTTGACTAAACTTATGTACAGTTGCGTGTACTTTCTGTTTACTGGTTTCATGGCTTGTAGATGCAGAACTGCTGCTGTTATGTTCAAAATAAATTGGCAAGGAGGCTGTGTGGGACCCAGAGTTGGTCTGGACGTTGTGGTGAAGAAAGAAGTATCTATCCCTGTCTGGAATCGAATCCCGGTCTCTTATCGCTGAGCTCGTCCCCTGGTCTTAATTTTTATGCTATATCTCACACTTACTTCAAAGAGCAACTTCTTACATCTAGGAATATGCAAAGCGATAATCATCCGTCCAACCACATGTTCCTTTCTTAATTTTGTGAATGTCGATTAATGCGAGAAGGGTGAAATGCTCTTATATTTAACTAACATATATACATTCCGTTTCTACCTCAGAAGTAAACACTGACGGTTTTTGTTAGAGACCAACCAGTTAATGCCGTTAAAAGAAATTAAACATTGTATGTGGTGAAAACCACAAGAAGTCTGCAGCCTGCAAATAAATTCTGCGAATAGAGTGCATTTTTTTTTGTTAAGAACGGTGCATCCCCATTGTGCTTGAAACAGTTTATGCAAGTTTGCTCGTTCAGCAGTAATTTTCTGCACTTTATGTAGGAGTTGTTGCTGAGAATTTCACACATATAGCGAACAGATATAATATTAAAACTGTTTTCAAAACGAGGCACACCCTGAGAAACTCACTTATGAGAGCCAATACGTGCTCCACAAAAGACTGCGGACTGTATTTATGGTATTCCTTGCGCATGTGGCAGGAGCTACACTGGGAAAACAGGCAGACGTGGGCCGTGAGACTGAGGGAACACAGGCGAAACTTGGAAGTAGGTCACTTGGAAAGATCCAGACCAGCACAGCATTCGTTTCAAGAGAATCACCATGTGCTTTGAGAAGAAGTGAAGATTTTAGAAACAAAAAAATCGAATGTACAGGAAGTACAAGGAAGCAGCCTGCATGGCATGTCTACAAAATACTGTTAGCCTACCCAGCGTCGGAATTTCTTCCATCTGGCATCCTTTGATCGGGAATGAACTGTCTTAGTGATATGTTTTGATCCCATGAAGATTCGCAGCTTCTCCACAGTTGGTATTAGTGGTGTTTGGTTCTTCAGTGCTTGTGTTATGGTTGTGCATGATATGCCTATGGTTTGATCAGAGAGAGTGTGTGTGTGCGCGCGCGCGCGCGTGTGTGTGTGCGCGTGCGTGCGTGCACATGTATAGCTCTTATTATGGTTCCGATGCTTTAAATTTGTGATGTGTTTCAGGCGCTATTCTTTGAGTCTCGTCGTTGTTCTTTAATTTTTCTGTAGCATTTTTCTTTTGTAACCCGCGTACCCTTCTGTTTTCAGGAGCTTACCTACACTTGTGACTGTTTCAGTGGCACCCAGTGACTGAGAATAGCTTGATCTAAGGGGTCCAACGTGTAGGTGCTTCTTCCATGAAGATGGAAGCAGAGACGGCTTCCAAAACATAGTGTGTTAGTGTTTATATATGTTACACGATGGATAAGTCCAAAAGAAGAAGATTGTATCTGTGAGTATTTTCTCGGCGTGTTTTCGGAAATACAAGTTTAAAATTCTCATCTTCGCTCATGGAAGCATTTGTAGTGCTCTGATACAGTGATGGCCAGTTTCTTCAAATTGTTCCCGACTTATTCATACTCATTTTTCCACCTTTGAAGTTTCTACTTATTCTAAATTACCCTGGTACTGTATCAGGCACGTGTTTTGCAGTTTGTTGTAGGGTGATTATGAATGATGGGTAGACGGAAATTAGCTTTGTTCTCTTGATTTGAGGTTGGGTCGGTGATGATCAGGATTGGCTGTTGGGATATAAGCTGTATAGTCTAGTATATTGTTACCAACAATTTGGAGGAGTCTTCTGCTTTCATTTTCAGTGTAGAAGTGAATGCTCAGATTTTTGGTTTATCGTAAATGTTGGTAATCCTTTTCACACCTTCATGGCGTCACCCCCCCCCCCCCCAAAAAGGATTTTGATACTGATACTTGTCTAGCGAAACGAAGGGAATTATGAGCCTAGCCATTGATGATGTGGTAGATATTGATTAAGTAATTTGCAAGGCAAAATTGTCTCTGTGGCTACACACAATTCGTCGGTGGGGTATTTGTTCCATGAATGAGAAGGTGCGTGCCTTGTAACTTTTGAACTTCAGTGACCAGTTTCTTGTTCGGGCTGCGTGGAGGATGAGTCGTTTTCTGTCACGAAGCTTGAATAAGACCCATAATCAATCGACACGTAGTGAGCAAAAGGAAAGAAAAATCGAATTCTTATGCTGGGCTCCAAACGTGTTTCGATTAAAACCCATAATCAATCTACATATAGTGACCAAAAAGAAAAGAAAACTAATTATTATGCTGGGCGTCAAACACGGGTCAATTACATAGAATGTAACTTCAATGACAGGGTCTTTAACATGAGGGAAATCTGATCATTCGCTGCCGTGGAAACGTCAAAATTCACTCTTAAGCGATTCACATAATATTTCTTGAATACAGGCGAGAGAATTGTAGTTCGGATTGGCTGGCTGGTGTGGGGGGTAGGGGCTTGTAGAGGTGTGCAGGAGTGGCATGCAGCACTCAAGAAATGTGTGGAACAGGCACGCGGAGTTCTGGTCGGAAACGCGCGAGGGAGTTACGATTTGGAAACGTTTGCGATAGAGGAGAGAAATTAAAAGTGGTATTACTAGAAACAAATGCACAAATTGCAAAGGAATTAAAAATAACACCAATTTTAGACAAATTACTGGAATACAAGAGAAACTGGATACAACATGTAAATAGAATGCCCCGTAATAGATTACCCAGGGTAATGAA
>Ga0268261_10002258_pt1 | contig 13760 bp, 11 predicted proteins | sample TergutNc150P1_FD_190353 | JGI IMG/M metagenome (GOLD analysis project Ga0268261, IMG submission 190353) | Nasutitermes corniger P1 segment gut microbial community from laboratory colony in Florida, USA - Nc150 P1 (SPAdes) (version 2) | ecosystem: Host-associated > Arthropoda: Insects >... | reverse complement strand
GGGGGGGGGGGGGAAATGGGCACGAGGTAACAGGGTAGTGGAGTAGACAACATAACGAGGAGGTTTGTAATCTGTACTCCTTACGAAATATTATTCAGGTGATCAGATCCAAAAGAATGAGATGGGCGGGGGAATGTGACACGTGGAGACAGGAGAGGTGCTTACATGGTTTTGGTGAGGAAACCTGAGGGAAGGGAACCACTTAGAAGACCAAGGCGTATATGGGAAGATAATAGTAAATTAATCTGAAATAAGTGGGATGAGGGCATGGACTGGATTGATTTTGCTTAGGGTAGGGCCAGGCGGCGGACTCTTGTAAATGCGGTAACGAACATCCGGCCTCCATAAAATGTGGGGAATTTCTTGGCTAGCTTGGGACTCATTAGCTTTTCAAGAAGGACTCTGCCTCATGGCGTTAGTTAAGTCGTGTGTAATGATCAGCTGTTCAAGTTGCGATTGTGAAAACAGGTTCAATATTTTTGTTGGCCCAGTACCAGACCAGAGACGAAGAGAGCTTCAAAATACTCAATGAATGGTTTTTATGCGTAACAAGAGTAGCATCATCACCAGTCAGGTGACATACAGAGGAGTGAAACATGAACAGTAGGCTAGGGTGCCTTTCTTTTATCCTCCACCAGAACTAGTTAGCATTGTCGCATAGAAAGCCTTCATCCGCCGCGACTTACAGCGACAGCTGTGGCGCCTGTCATACAGGCACCGTGGTGAAAACACTGTTGAGGTGATCAAGTGGTAACACTTCATACTTGCAATTAGGGAGCCTTTAGACTGGGATCTCTGTTCAGACGCCAGGCGTCTTTGGTACTGGCCGTGTCATCTCCATCTCCTCACAGGTGTTTGTAACGTGCGGCTTATTTTAGCGTAGCGGCGGCTTTGTCTGTCTTGTAGTCCTGCCTGAGTATTAGTTCAAAGTTTATGGACCGTTAGTAAAATGTTGGTACTATGAATACAGATTTATTTGATCACTGTAACAGTCTGGTTGACAAAGCTATTGATCATGATGTGACGATAATTATAAATTTCCTCTCAGAATTCTCATATGACTAAAGAAGGAGAGGAAGAAGTAGAAGAAGAAGAAGAAGAAGAAGAAGAAGAGGAAGAAGAAGAAGAAGAAGAAGAAGAAAGCATGCGTTTTGGTGAGAGGCTGTGCATTTATTATGGTGGGGACAAAATTTCCTGCTCGGAAGGTTAATAGACTGTGCCCACTTGTCCATCTGATAAAGGATGGCTAGTGGCAAGGAAGAGCGGGGGTGGGAAGTCGTGAAGGCAAGGTGGTGGGGAGTCGATTTAGTATGCGGCAGAGGATCAAGTTTAGTAGCGTTGGGCAGAATTTTGAATTTTCGAGCCTCTATTATGACGAAATTTTGATGACATTGGGGGTTGCGGGGTTGCTTTGGGCGGAAATCTTGAAGGACTGTACTAGAAGCGCGCAGACTAAAGAAGTTGAGGTAAAAGGACTTTTCTGTCCAGTGCTTTGCCGGATATCCGGTAGAACGTGGCGCTGTTTGAAGTTTCCCAGTCTGCCAGCTTGCTCTTCTGATAAGAGAAATATTTAGACGAAGACGAGCACGGAGCATTCATGGAAGAATACTGACTGGAAAACCGAAGTACTTTGTGCAGAATCTGCCCCATTGCCACTCTCTTCACCACATATCGCACATAGACTGGCCGGGGATAGAATAAAATTCGTCTACATTATACGCAGCCCGCATAAAGATTCAGTTCGTACCTCACAGAGGATATTGTTCTTATATTGGAAACAATCGGTGAAAGTTTTGTAGGAAAGTAATTGTTGTTTATTGCGAGAATCATTCAAGTACACTCTTTGGGAAAAATGTAGGCGGCGGTACGCATAGTAACCTCTTAAGCTTTGTATGCAAATATAACTCAAGAATTGCTGCGGTGAAGCGCTAGGATCGCGATATGGAATACCGCTCGGTTATAGACCTTCACATAAGATGAGCTCTCGTTTGAAGAATACTGCCAAATGTCTGGTTTCCTACTTTCAGTTAATTCTGAATCAGAACAGGCTACAGGGCCTGCTGCACGGAAGTTGACGGTGAAATTTCGTTCGAAACGAACTCCATGGAATAAGGGAGATTCTGTCGAGTGTATCTTATCAAGAAAACCCCTACCTCTTATGGAGTGCCAGTGGTTACTGCCATCGTTACGCCACTGTTTGCCACCAGCCGTCTCTGAGTCAGCTCAACCCAGTCAACGCCCACAGGACGTTTGTGGGAATTTCTCATTTTATCCACATACCGTCCATTGCATACTTCTTTATTTCTCCACTCTAGTAATATGTGAAGAGGAGCAGAAATTGAAGTTCCTCTTCATGTAAGTGTTTCCATTCTCGTGTTCGTCCTTCTCTGTCGTGTCCATTTATTCCCTGACATCATGTTCTCAAATACTGTCAATGCACATGGTGAGAGATGAAGTTTCACATTAATACTAAACAGCGGGCAATGTTATAGTTTTGTGTATGGGTCAGGAACGGTAAGAACGGAATATAAATGTAAAGTGCACCCTGTACAGGCCGTACGGCCCACAGGAGGAGTAGAGGTATAGCTGTACTCTTTCATGACCACAGCACTAGAAGGGGGTGAGGGATCAGCGTCACGCCCCGGCCGTTTTTTACCCCCGGGAAAGACCCGGTACCCACTGTACAGGAGGCTGGGTTGGCCCCAGAGCCGGTCTGGATAGGTGCGGAAAATCTCGCCCCCACCGGGATTCGATCTCCGGACTAAGAACGGAATATAGCAAATATTAAATCTGCTTATGACTCCTTTGCGTTGATGTTGAATGGCTTAGCCATTATTCTGACTAAGCTACGGACGGCGTGACATGGATTTGATTCTCGAGTGGTACGGGGACGCTTCACCCACCACGGCCAACTTTCTATCAGTTGGATACATTGAGTTCTGTCCCCGCTGGCGCAACCGCCGGCCCGTGAACCTGACAGTTCGTCTCCCTTTCTCTCCGAAGTTAATTCGTAGAACTGTTAACTTCACTCCCCCATAATTTTTCACGTTGCTTAATTAAACACAGGAATGACTTCGTTGGGAATACGGTTTTGATGTCAACGTAGTCCCACCGTATCCAACTATTTCTATCTTAGGGCGCATATGTGAAGAATCTATCAAGTGTCTGAGATTAGAACTATGCCGATCCGGGGCTTAACATTGCGTGGTGTTATATACGTTTAGTTTCATGGGAAAGCCAAGTGACTTCCGGAGAGTCGGGCCGTTATCAGTGTGTCCGTGTAAGCAAAAGCATGAGTCATGTTTGGTGATTTAGCCCTTCAGTGCAGCCAAGCACGTTCACTGAGCGTTGTCATGTCATGTCATAACATGTCATCAAGCCCCTACACTTTTCATTCTTCCGATTTTAAGAGCTTGTTTCAGTGACCGACCAAACTGCCAGAAAACTGTAGAGGCTATAAACGGTAACTATTCTCATACGGAAATCGCTTTCTTATCGGATAAGGGCCGTTCACCGGAAGTTTGGGTTGCGAAACGACTAACCAGTAAGTCCTTTCTCTGAAAACAAGAAACGTGCTTGTATTTCCGTGACGAGGAACGCCATTTGGTTTGTGTAATTTACGGGAACTTCGTGAGTCCTTTCTTCTGTAATGTGTTGCCATATAGTATGAATTGGTAGATGGCAGCAGGTCCTTCTGCAACGTCGGTGCTTGTCTACCAGACTATGACGTCACATCCTAGGAGACCTCGATTGTCATATTTAACGCCGCAAGAACCTAAGTAAAACATTAAGCGACGTTTTCTTCGCTTCTGGTAATATGAAGTAGCTCTCTGCGGCTTGCGTGGTACTTACCAAGTACGAAGCCTTGTGCTTGCTCTGTCTGACAGGAAGGGGCACGTTTCTCGTGGCGCCGGATGTCGCCGTTTCTGTCATGTGTCTGTCCATCAGTATGCATGTAATTTATCTTGAGAGAAGTTATTTTATAAGAACCTAATATTATGGAATACTGTTTACCCAGTAGGGATGAAGTTACAACATATTGAAGCTTCTGTTGTGGTTGTTTGTGTACACCTCCACTTCTGTATACTCCGTAATGGTGAGTTTTAATATATTTAACCGGACTTTACGTTCATGTCTGACTTACATCAAGGCGAAAGAAAGTTCGCCTGTTTGGTATACACTCCCGTTTCTTAAAATTCTCTCGAATATGTACACAAATTACGGAACGCGTTTATTATTCATCTATCGTAGTTTCAAAAGACCTACAAGTTTTTCAACATTTAACGTCGTGGTCGAGCAATTATGCCTTGTATTCGACGGGTCCGGAGTTGAAATATTGGCCCGGAGACCTGTCGTCCTAGCTGATATTTGTTAGATGCTTTCGTAGAGCAGCTGCGAGAAGGGACTGTTAGTTTTGTCTGTCTGTCTGTCAGCACGGAATAGTGCGTGAAATTTCATGTTTCGTGATTTTACCAAGATTCGTCTATTTATTCCAGTTTTGGCTAAAATCAGACAAAAACAGCGTACTTCACATGAAGTAGTACGTACGTATATGATAATATCTAGCCGTAATTGGTCGTGGTGAAAGAGGCCGTATTTCCTGTGGTGTGCAAACTGAGGCCGAAGAAAAACTTTATGATGTGAACATAATGTAAGTACAAACGATACCCCGTCTCTTACCATATAGGTCTGTCGATTATGATCGATTGTGAATCTGTTGCTGAAATACGGAGAAATCTTGGTGTGTGTTGTGTAAAAGGTGGGAAGGCACATCTCATGTAGTTGTATTTTCATTGCTGTTCTCGGATATAGCCACGAACATAAAATCTAAGGACTAACAGAGCGAACGCATCGAAAGGGCTTTGCGTACATTGCTAACTTGTTTGCTCTATTCTTCGGTCCTTCTCGGCAAGTACGTGGGTTGCTCCATGCAGTTACTCACGGCTGTCTCCTTCCCCTATCCTTTTGAGCGCCTCATTCATCTTATAATTTGAGCCCTTACAATACTATTCAATAAGCGACGTACAATGAATAAATAAGGTTTCACGGCGGTCTTTGGGATGTGACGCCGTGTAGTCTGGTAGGTGGTACCAACGCTTCAGGGGAGCCCGCTGATGCGCATCCGCCAAACTATACTGCGCCTCATCCCAGAAGCCCATATTCCCGTATATAAACGTTGAGAGAGCGATAGTTGTGGGGACACGTAAACCGTGATTTGACGTAAATACGTAAACGTTTAGTCATTTCAGAAGAAAGTCGTGTGTGTACTGTGTGTCACATGTTTCAAGGGCTGTTTACTACGATATCTTTTCGTGCGTGTGAGAAATCTCATCTGTTGACGCAATGCCGTGTGTTCTGAACTGGTGAGCTGTAAGTAGGGCTGGGTTGGAATTTAAGGATCGTCCTTCTGATTATGGCTGGGAAGTATGACCCAGTTGAGACTTCAAGAAAATACATTTAATATGTCTAGTGCGGCAAGTGGTAATGCTTAAGGATAAATCGCTCATTTTCGACAAGAGTACAAATGAAAATGTGTGATATTTCAGGAGAGATTTTATAGGTTTTGAAGTGCTATAATTTTCTACGAGTGCAACGACGACACAACTGCTCTCCAGCGACGAGTTTTGCAAATGGCGTTATGACACTATACCTGTTAAAAGTCGTCTGCAAACGTTTCTTTCTACACCAGTAACTCAAAAGTGCCAAATTTTGAGTTGTGACCCTCTTGTGGCAAATGATCGAAATATGTCTGGTGCGTTTGGTAAGGCAGTTACGTAGCAGTAGCGCTTCAAACGCTGCCTGCTAGAACACGCATTGAAGCACGCACAGCTTTTCCAACTCACACTCGCCTAGTAACGCACTGACCACTCCAAACTCACAAAATTCGTTACTAAAGCCTACACGAAGACTGGAAACGTTATGGCACCATATTGTCTTAGACCAGCCATACAAACGTACTAATTTTTAAACAGAGAAAATGAATGTTAAAGATTTAAAGTTGTGTATTTTTTTAATTTTGTACTTGACATTTTTTACTTAAATAGTAAAACCATATTAACTCTTACGTTTTTAAAACAAAATTGTATTCATAAAAAGACTTTAAAAGTACATAAATGGGACCGATCTTATGCGGCTAGCAGCACGACATCTAATTGTTCAACGGACGGGCTTTACGTACAATTCCCGTCTGCAGCTGCGATTTGCAAGGTTACCTTTCCATTGATCATCCAGTCATACAGCATAGCCTTTGAGGGACACTTGGCCACTGACTATGCAAGCCCTGTACTTGAGAAGGTATGGAAAGATAGCTTGGATGGAATGAGTACAATAAAAATATTTTAGAGGTCTCCTCCCACACCGCAAGGAAATCCTTTATTTTTTCATTACGATTTTATCTGAGTTTATTTACATTTTGTCCTGCACAATGCTGATGTTACCATTTGACAAGAGAGTGGCTGGTCATAGGGTAAAGTGGGTGTCGTACGATATCCGCAGAACATCTTGTTTCATTTTAAAAAGTCCCTTACACGTTATTTGTGTGGGGTGACCTTTTTAGGCACGTTCGCAAAATTGCGAAAAGCGGCTATTAGCTTCATGTCCGTCCGCATGGAACATCTCGGCTCCCACTGGACGGGTTTTCATCAAATTTCATATTTGAGGATTTTCCGAAAATCTGTCGAGAAACCCCAAGTTTCATTAATATCGTGCAAGAATAAAGGGTACTTTACATGAAGACCAATATACATTTTTGTTCATATGAGGCTCATTTCTTCTTAGAATGAGAAATGTTTCAGACAAAAGTTGTAGAGAAGATCAAAGCACACATTTTATTTTCAGTAACTTTTTTTTTTCGAAAATCGTGCCGTTCGTGAGAAGATGTGGAAAAATATTGTAGAGCGGGACAGGCCACTGATGACAATATGGTGCCTGCGCATTGTACGCTGGATACCTAAGGCTACAAATACACACACGCAGGTTGTGTAATATTCATTGTTTTTCCACAGCAACAATGGTTGCACTAACGCGCCCATGTTACGTTATACATACAATGCCCATCGTGTTTTTTCCATAGCCTTGTTTAAGAAGACATCGTGTCGACAACTGGGTCTGCTTTCGTCATCAGGCAAAAATAAATCACGAAACGTCTGTTGGGCCCATTAAATTGGGCAAACCTCAGTCCATGGACAGTGGACAGTGAATCCGTAACTTTGTGTGTTCTGACTAAAAGTCAGGTGATTTACGCAGATCCCGGTGGCCGTGCGGTTTAAGGCGTAAGTTTCAAGCCACTTGATTACTGGGGTCGCGGGTTCGAAACCCGCCGAGACATCAATGTTCGTCTCTTGTTTTGTGTGCTGTGTAGGTACAGCGACTTCTGCAACAGGCTGATTACTCCTTCAGAGGAGCCCTACCGAGCGTGCGTGTCTGTGTGTGCTCTACAAACCTCAAAAACGAGTCGGCCTAGGCTCGATTTGGACTGCCGGGCGAGGAAGAAAAAATAAAGTACAAAGTTCAGGTTCTATGCTGTGTCACCTTCGTACCACACGTACGTTACAGCTTTCCATATATGCATCATAGCAGTGCACGGAGATGGTCTTTGTAACTGAACGAAACACACACGAAAGTTCTTTTTTCCTGGGAGTATAGATGTAGATGGAAGGGTAGCATTGATGTGGATATTAAAGAAGTGGTGTGTAGCTGTGGACTGCATTCATTGGCTTAGTATAAGGCCGCGGTGTTGGGTCGTTGTTAATATGAACTTTCGGGTTCCATATTATGTGAGAAGTGTGTTGACCAGCTGAGGGACTAATATTCAAAAACAAATATTTAAATAGTGCCTTACACACTGGTATGTTTATTCAAAGCAGTAGCTGCATGTTACAGTTGACCATCATCGGGCTATCAAACATTTCACAGAGGGTAAAATGTAATACATGTAAATTCGGAGTTCAGAATTTTACTTTGTGGGGTCCCACACGTTCAGAGTTATTGCAGTAATTAACCCTTACCCTGCTAACGTGGAGAATATGGTGAGCTCCTAATAATGCCAGCAAATGGCAGATGGGATTTAACTTGGCGTTTAAAGGGTTAAGACTTAAAATCGTGTGGTGAGTCGGTAGCTAAGTGACGGTTTATATTTTCCACGAGTTTTTTGGCCAAATGTGTGCAATTTAACATTAAGTTACTTAAAACCAACGGGAAAAATTGCTGGATGAATACTAATGCGTTTTAAAGTTCTTGTTATCATTTATAAGAAGACACTAAGAATCGTGGGCGTCACCGACCTATTCTATACCATATAATCTTTTGACGATGCTTTTACTCTTTCAGTGCTTCGAAAGCAGACTTCTTTCGAAAAGTTGCGAGTGTTTGGGCTTAGTGATAGTGGGTGGGGAGATCCTGATGCATATTAGTGATGTTTTATACGTATTCTATGTTGGTTGGATGATTTATCTATATCACACCGAATGTAGAGATGTTGGTGACGCGAAAATATTTTGGTCGTTCTGTATCCCTTGTCTGATTCTCATTAATTCTTCTCTTTTCCCACTGTTCTGTGTATTTCTACTTGACATTTGGGGTTCCTGACTGATGTTTGTTAAAGTATATGATGGTATGGTGTGTTGGCTGTGTACTTAACGTCTGACGATATAAGACTAGACAGCTTCTTGAGAAGAACTGCCGCACGGAGTTGGTCTGTCGTGGAAATTTGGCTTTCGTGTTTCGTGTTAACTTTGCCACTGTTCCGAGGCCCGGTAGACCCGTGTCTCCAACTGTGCAGTGTACATAGCAGTTTACAAACTTAATTATTATTACCACGTCGAAAGATTTTTATTTATTGTGCTGAACAGCAGTGCGCCATTTTAAAAGCCAATGAGGCCTAATCATCAGCCGCATAGAGTATTCTCGACTAGAATTATGTGCACGGATGGGATAAAATTTGTCTGGAAATTGGCGTATGTAAAATTTGAATGGGGAGGGGGTCTAATCGTAGTTCAGTTACCTGGAGCCTAATACAGACTGCACAGTTCAGGTTCTAATATTAAACAATAATGAGAGAGGAGTATGCAGTTGTAATCGTATCCTCCAGCTACGTTAGAACATGCCGTTAACATTGATCACAATTTACGGGCCGCCATTTAGCCGCGGACCACCAGAGGACAAACACTGATCCACAATAACCTTGAAATTTTTGCTGGAATGTTTCTTGCGACCTTCAGGGGAGATGGCCGGTGTACGAAGTGACATCATAACGGCATGCAGCGGCTGATGGCATTTTGTGTGGGTGGGAGCTGATTGTTGTGAACATTAGTTTTGCACCACCCATCACATACTGTGAAGCCAACCGATTCAGGTACTGAAGCGGTATGCAGATTAGTAGGCCTACTGGAGGTTGAAGACCTCGGCGTTAGCTTGCTATTCGGAGACTGGACACATTTAAAGTAATTTCACTGTCGCCGTCTGCGTCTCGCTTCTCGTCCCAGTGTGACCCGTGGGCTAAACTAATAAACGAAATAAACTGTAGCGGTTGTTTACAAACCTCCCCACCTACTGAAGTTGACGGCCAAACAGTACTGCCAATTCATGATCTTCAGTCCATAAAAGAATAATAATGCTGTGGAATTAACTTCTTCTGAATGCATTCTTTATGTTTTTCTGTGTTACTCAGGGAGACTTCTTTTGCTGTTATTGCTGATAGTACATTTCCCATCTCACTATAGCTACCACACTGCAGATGATTGCTTGGTAGACTATAGTACTGTCATAACGAAACATTCTTTAAGTAAAAGTTACAGATCGAAATTAATTATATATTTTATTCCGTATACCAGTTTATTGTGCAGACAATCAGTAACTTTGTCTGCACAACACTTCTCTTTACTTTTAAGCATGGGTCTCCAATTTTATATGGCAAAGGGCCACACCCTTACGGTGGGCTTGTTTGCGGACCGCACGTGGAAAAAAAACAGTAATTTACCCAACGGCCTTAAGTATTGTGTAATTTTTATAGTATATACACAATTTACAAACGTGGCCGCTGGCCGCTGTTTGGAGACCCATGTTTTAATGTGTGTAATGCTGCGACATGTTTCGACTGCTCTATATATGTATAAAATTACAAATACACAAACGTACAACCCGTAGTTTGTACAGGTACGGTACTGGTACACTACCTAACCAAATCTATGCAGCAGTGTCCTCGGAAAGCTGATAGTTCCTCACCCAGTCAAGAAATTTTTCGCGTCTTATGGAACCCGAAGGTTCATTGCCCTATTCAAAAGGGCTCGGCACTTGTCACTGTTCTGAGCCACATCAGTCTAGCCCACGCCCTTTCAACTGGTTTCTTTAAGATACAGTAGAGTGTTTTCCACTCATTACGCCTAAGTCTTCCAAACTGTCTCTTCAGGTCTCACCACCAAACCCTGTATGTAACTCTGCGCTCCCCCGTATGTACCACATGGCCTGCCCATCTCATACATCTTGATTTTATCGCCGGAATTATATAAGAGTACAAAACGTGGAGTTCGGATGTGAGTGTGTTACGTGTGTATGAACATAGACAACGGAACTGAGTACATCCACTTCAGTCCACATTGACGCACCAGGATGAACATAAAATTAACGATAATCAGTTGCGGGTACAATAACAGTACACAAATAAAGGAGTGCGATTATTTTTAAAAACCATTTTCCAGCTTTAAGAAAAGTGGATTTTATATGCAGAGAAAATTTGAACGTGTAACAGACGTAATTATGTCCACTAGGAAAGCTATGGGATTGCACTGTTTGTCTTATATATATGTCTTCTTAAATTTAAAAGACGTGGCGTACATTTGTACACTTTTCTTGTAGTTTTATTCTGACTGCTGAAGATGGAGGTACACAGTGGCCAGACATGGTGTTGTAATGCTTATGTAGGTCCGTAACAATTAGTCGCCACATTGTAACGCCCGAAATTACTTTAGTATTGAATTGTAAATTTTGTTCCTGTAGTCTAATTGTAGTGTGCCGCTGAAAAATACGGAAGTCACATATATGCCTGGAGTTTAGGGTTTGCAAGTCCGTGCATCATCATACTCTCAACTGAATCAACAAACAACATGCAGCAACCTCTCAAGTTTATTATTTGTCGTTTAGATACAGCTCAACATGTTTCGGGCATCCTAATGCCCATCATCAGAAGCTACAATAACTACAGTAGCAGCCTCTGGTTTACCATCGGAGCTTGATGATAACAGTGCTGTTGGTCGTGGTCGGGCCGGCACAACTGGCCCAACCACGACCAACAGCACTGCTATCATCAAGCTCCGACGGTAAACCAGAGGCTGCTACTGTAGTTGTTGTAGCTCCTGATGATGGGCATGAGGATGCCCGAAACATGTTGAGCTATATCTAACGACAAATAATAAACTTGAGAAGTTGCTGCATCTTCTTGGTTGATTCAGTTGAGAGTATGCCTGGAGTACCGGCAGGCTGCGTGCCACTTCTCTATTTTCAGGCATAACGTTATAAGCAGAAACCGTAATCGTGCAGTTATCATAATTTTGTACATAATTTACACTATTACAGTTCTCTGTTACGTTACAGTTTGGCAGATGCGTCAAATTTTCATTAAAATGATGTGTTGTAGTCTTTGATCTGTCGCTGTACACAATTTAACGTAACTTATTCCGACGTTTTGTCAGTCATTGCCGTAAAGGTCAAACGCTACATTTGTGTCTGCCATGTTGTTTTACTGTCCACAAAAAAAGCATCAGAAGCCTCCCACAGTTTCAGAAGCTTGACACTGCGTGGCGGTACTGTTTAGCTTGAGGCAAGCATGTTGAAAACCGCAGCAAAGGACATTAGGAGAGTGAGAAAAGGGTGGGGATCTGAGGTCCTCACAGCGATTATGATGAAAATTTTGAACTTCTAGAATATGGCGCCCCGTGGTTTGGTATGAAGTTACCAATCTTGTATTAACCGAAGTTGGAGGCATCACATTTCTCCGAAACGTCGCCTGTTTACTAGGGCACTTGGCATCATATGCCAGAAGACTGAAATGTTGATCAAATTAAGCGGGGACGTTCCTGTTCTTCATTTCGAAATACTAGTAGTATTTGCAGGTATGTCGCCTTTTAGGGGTCCGCTGTGTCACAACTGCATTTCCGCAACGAAATATGTCTTAGAAATTGTGGTTATCTGTTCCAGCATGCTATTTCATAACAAACATTGAACGAATTCGGTAGAATGTTACTTTTACTACAGCACTTTCCCAGGGAGGAGGTGGGTGGTCATGGAGCGACGGTGCGTCCCCTCGTCTTATTGATCGTTCCCCTGAACCTGGAATGGCTTTCAGTTTCTCTCCATCTCCCATGTCTCACCACTCAGTGTTAAAATTCTCATTGTTTGAAATTTGTCTGGGGTCAGGATCACGTAGATTGTTCTATCGACGTACTACGACAGGTTGTGTTTCGGAATAAAGACGATGTTCTGGCAGGGATTTGTGACGCCTACTGCCCTGCAAGTGGGCTTTAGGCGTGTCTGGTAGACTTTCGAGGTTGCAAATTATACAATTCAGTCAATATATGTTTAGTAATTGTCGTTAGTAGATTCCGAACTTTAGAGTTGTTGCTGTTACATTTAAAAACTTCGCATTTACCCCCACATAGTACATTTGTTTATCATATGATCGGCACAAGGAGCAGCGGATATTTCCCTTATTAGCATAATACGGTCGGTCTTTCCGTTAGAGTCGCGTTGTGTTTTCCGTGACACAGGAACTGAAATTTTAATCTGCGCCTGCATTGTTCTTAACCTTAAACGTGCCAGACTTCCCAGATGTAGCCACAAAGTTTTGCACTTTCGCCACGTTTTTTGATTGCCAAAATATACAATACCATGTAGTACGATTGGTTGTATGTGTACGAACACTGCGTAGTTTTGAGCGTGACTGAGCACACGGACCCTAGTTATTCTGTAGAAGCGAGTAGTTCCTTAGCTGATCAAGACGTTTTGAGAATTTTGTGGAACCTTAAGGTTTATTACCTTGGTCACAAGTGGCCGGTGTCCCTATCCAGAACCAGTCAATCCACGTCTCCCATCTTGCGTATCTTAGAACACTTTAAATATTTTTCCAAGTACGCTAGGTATTCTATCTATCTTTCCGTTCTTGTGACAGCTGTCGCCGTTTTCCGGAACCCAAACACCATTCCTTTCTCTTTAGCCACTGATCTTCTAAATGTCTTGTTTTCATGGCTGCTCGTACACCTTCCATCCACGTTTTTCTTGGACGTCCTCTTTTTCTTCGCTAGGTCTTCTGAGTGTTTTAATCCGTATAAACAGTGATTAATTCGTTTTTACTGTGAACTGATACGTAATTGAATATAGATTAGATGCGGCCACCTTGTTGTTTTTCATTATACAAAAAAAGACCTAAAAAGGAGCTTCATTTGCGAGATTTAAGGCTTCCGCGGTGTGTTGGAGGCATTTGCTCTTCATAGGTGTTAAGATGCATGTTTTTCGACGACTTGTTACTTACTTACTAACTTACTTACTTACTCCATGGAGAAGAGTCCTTCTTGAGAAGCTAACCAGTAAACTTTGCAGCTAGTCAAGAAATTCCCCGCATTTAGGGAACCCGAAAGTCCCTCACCATACACAAAAGTGCCCGCCACCTGTCCTTATCCTGAGCCAACTCCATCCAGTCCCCACGACCCCCTCCAACTTCCTGAAGATCCATCTTAATATTATCCTCCCATCTACGTCTTCGTCTCCCCAAT
>Ga0268261_10002257_pt1 | contig 13760 bp, 10 predicted proteins | sample TergutNc150P1_FD_190353 | JGI IMG/M metagenome (GOLD analysis project Ga0268261, IMG submission 190353) | Nasutitermes corniger P1 segment gut microbial community from laboratory colony in Florida, USA - Nc150 P1 (SPAdes) (version 2) | ecosystem: Host-associated > Arthropoda: Insects >... | reverse complement strand
CCATTTAACCAGACGTGATACGGCAAAACAAAATGCATTTTTGAATTCAGCACAACGAAATTAGTAAAACCCACCTATTTTGGTTTTTACCGCAGAAAAAAAGTTTTTTTTTGCAGGCTAGTGTTATCAGCCTGTACTAATACTGATCTAAGTTCTTACAGATAATTTTTTGGTACATGGGCTGTACAATTAATCAGAGGAGTGTTCCATTTGCCCCCACCAAAAGTGTCCCTACTTTTATGTATTGGTGGGACTTGCAAGGTATATGAGCCTGAGAGCTATGCTAGCGGTAGCTTAGCTACTGGTAGGGTCTCACATGCCAGACAGATCAAAGGTGATGGCCCAGACAAAAAGGGATACTCTGGTCCTCCAGATTGGAGGTCAGTAACCGGCAGGAACTCTCAAGCGAGACAGTCCTACCTCAGGGAGTAGCGACCTGGCCGAAATGAGCTACAGGTCTTCCTGGCCCTGGAAGTAGTACCAGGTAAGGGCCCCATCCCTAGGGTCACAGGAGGGCTGGATAGGAGTCCAAAGCCATGATGAAGGCAACCTATCTAAGGGAGCAAACCTGATACAAACCCTGGTCCTCCAGGTTGGAGGTTTTGAATGAGGCCAGCCACCTCTCCAAGGAAAAAACTCATGCTAAAAAATCTCGACAGAGGATTGCCAGATTGATTAATGGATGTAGACAAAGGCGAGTAAAATGGAATGAGAGCAAGATAATCATCGGAACCTGGAATGTAAGGACACTATTTCACCCAGGCAAACTGCAAGAGTTAGCAGAACAGATAAGTGAAACACAACTAGGGATACTAGCAGTACAAGAAATAAGCTGGAGTGGAACTGGTTTAATCAAAAAACAGAATTACTCATTATATTATAGTGGACCTAGTAGTAAAACAGGACAAGCTGGTACTGGATTTATGCTCCTGAAGAAAATGCAAAATTATGTCATAGGATTTGAACCATATAATGAATGACTATGTAAATTAAGAATAAACTTACAAAACCCATCAAAACTTAAAGAATATAGATCATTACTACATAATAAAGTTGATAAACTTAGAACCTAAACAAGAAATAAATGACAAATGTGAACAGACAAAGACAGCAATAGTTGATGCAGCAAGAGATGTAATACAAATACAAGGTAAACCCCCCAGGAATGAATGGTGGGATGAAGAATGCAAGAAAATTATTTCAGAAAAAATGAAGCAAGGAAAAAATGGCTACAATTGAAGACAAGAACAAGTTGGAACACATACATTGATAGAAGAAAACAAGCAAAAAAAAAAAAACCATCTGCCTACAAAAGAAGAAAAAATGGCTTAACAATAAAATAACCCAAATAGAAGAAAACCACAGAAGAAACAAAACTAAAAAATTCTTTGAAGGAATACGAAACTATAAACAACAAGTAACACTTCCTACAATATGTGAAGATGCTAAAGATAATGTTATATCCCAACCAGATTTAATCCTAGAAAGATGGAAAGACTATTTTTGTAAGATTCTTAATATATCAGAAAGTATAGACATGCAAACTATTAAAAGAGAACGCACAAATAATCAACCACAAATTCCACTACCATCATATAATGAAATATGCTTTATAATCAATAATTTGAAACTGAACAAGGCAGCTGGTTCTGATAATATACCTCCAGAATTGCTTAAGCATGGAGGTAGAACATTAAACCAATAATTATACAAATTAATCTTAATGATATGGAATAATGAGCAAGTACCATGACAATGGAATGAAGGAATCATCTGTCCAGTTTATAAGAAAGGTGACAGACAAAACTGTAACAACTATAGACCAATTACATTATTAAATATAGCATATACAATATTTGATATTTTACTGAATAAGAGATGAATGGAAAATATACAGAATAAACTGGAAGATAATCAAATGGGGTTTTGCCCATATAGATCCACTATAAACAGTATTTTTATTGTAAGACAGATTTTTTGAGAAAAGCCATGAGCATAATATTGATTTGTATAATATATTTGTGGATTACACACATGCTTTTGACTCTGTTTACAGGAATAAATTAATACAATGTTTAATGAAATTTGAGGTCCCAGAATAGCCTTAACCTTAACACACACAAGAGCAAGAGTTAAGGTAAACAGAGATCTTACAGAAGAATTTATAGTAAAATGCAGAGTCAAACAAGGAGATCCCTTATCAGCAACCTTGTTTAGCTTAGTTATTGATACAATACTAAAACAGATGGAAATAAGGGGAAATATTACCACACATCTGAAACAATGCACTGCATATGCAGATGATATCCTGCTAACAACAAGAATTAAACAGTCCTTATTAGACACATTTCAGAAACTAAAAGAAATATCAGGACAATATGGGTTGACTGTAAATGGTCAGAAAACAAAATACTTAAGATCCACGAGGAAAAATTATGAACTAGAAGAATTACAAATTGACTTGATGTACCTAGACCAAGTTCAGTCCTACAAATATCTGGGATCAACTGTGAATAGTGATAACTCAATAGAAGAAGAGATCCAGTATAGAATAACACTTGGAAATAAAGCATATTATGCTAACCAATGTTTCTTCAAAAGTAGACTGGTCTCCAAGAAATCAAAATTGAAACTGTACTGGAGTATCGTAAAACCAATAGTAACATATGATTGTGAAGCATGGGGTTTGAAAGAAACTATACAAAACAAGTTAATGGTATTTGAAAGGAAAGTGTTAAGTACGATTTTTGGTCCTACAAAAGAAAGAGATGGTGCATGGAGAATCAAAACAAACGATGAACTAGATGAATTAATAAGGCGTAAGAATATAATTACATAAAAGCACAAAGATTAAGCTGGTTTGGCTATTTACATCGAATGCCAGAGGAGAGAATGGTAAAAAAGGTATATAAGTGGAAACCAATGCTAACACGACCACTAGGGAGACCAAAGAATAGACAGAAAGATGACATTAGAAATGACATAAACTGAAAATAAAAAATTGGACTAACTACATCCAGGATCACAATAAGTGGAAATTATATGTTGAGAAGGCCAAAACATTCAAAGATTGAAGCTGTAGCACCTAAAGAAGAAGAAGAAGAAGAAGTATTCCATTTGGATATTTCCTTCATCTACTTTTCAGGGTCAACAAGGTCCACTTCTGTGTTTTTTTTGCAGTCTTCATAACTGAAGTTGAAAGAGTAGGAGACAAGGGGTCATGGGATACACCAATGGGTGATGTACAGACACTCTAGGGACAGTGTTGAACAAGTCTCCAAGATACTGCCTGTTTCATTGATGAAGCTTTCTTCTCATAATACGCAAAACTTGGAATTTTGCTGTAACTACACATTACTTCTCCCTGTCCTGAGGCAGCTGGATCCATTTCACACCTGCCCATCCTGAGATCCGTTTTAATATTACCATATTACCCTTGTATCTATGTCTTAAGTCTTCCAAGAGGTTTCTTTCATTCAGGTTTTCCCACAAAAACCTGGCACACATTTCTGTTCCCTCCAGTGTGTGCCACATGCCCCACATGTATGATCCTCCTGATTTTATAATCATAATATTTGGTGATAAGTACAGATCATCCGTACATTCTTCTCCTGCCTTGTTACATCCGCAGTTATGTCACTCTCATTTTAAATCCACAGTAAGTGCAAGAACTTGAAGATTAACATTTCTTGGAGAACATAAAAAGGACACAGGAAGTGATCTTGGTTTTCCAGTCTGCAGCATCATTTTCCTGCTTCTTCCCAATTTCAAGAAGTGGAAGTGCTTCTCAAACTAGCCACACAAATATAGAGGCTTCAAAACTTGATAAATTACAGCATGAAGAATAAGAGAACTATGTAGTCAAGAAGTCCCTTTACTAGTCTGTGATTTGAATACCTGTGATGGACAGCTTGCACCCTATGGTTCAATGAGTATTCCTGCTTCCCAGAAAATTTATTTTTTTAAGTTTCCATAGGAAATAACTATTAAGAAATGACAACAGGATACATGCGGCAAAGTCTTTCAAAACTGTATTTAAAGTTACTATATATATATATATATATAGATATATATATATATATATAATTACTGCTTTACATGTTTCACATTTTAAAGAACAATGGATAGGAGATTTAATAACATTGAAGGTATTTTTGAAGTAAACATTGGCATAGTTTAGTACAGATGGAAGATGAAGGTGTCACGAATTCATTACAATAGATAGCTGATAACTGATATGAATCAATACCTGTAGATGGATATTTTTCTCAGTCAAAATAAATGCCCACACCATCTGTTTCAATCCTGACAGCAGTAACAGTCACATGATAACATTAATGAAATACAACTATTCAAGGTATGATTGGAAGTACGTTTCCAGAGTTCACATAAGTATGTTACAATATATCATAGTTAGTAACATGGAAGCTGGGTTAACTTTCAATCTGAGCAATTTTTTTCCCCCACATTATATGGAAGCCATACAAATAGGTTCATACAAAACTAAGTGGCTGAGTGTTCTTCTTTTGAGTGTGATGATTTAATATTTTCATGCCTAATACTGTTCACTGGAAGAAACTAATTTGTGATTCTGTACATTTGAACATCCCATTAAACACTTTAAGAGAAAATACATTCAAAACAGCTTGAGAAGTACTGTAAGGGCTTGTTAGGTTCATAAACTGAACTTTTATATCAAAATTCAAAACAGCTTGAGAAGTACTATAAGGGAGTGTTAGATTCATAAACTAAAATTTTATATCAAAATATTCTTTCGTATGGTATTCTCATGTCTCAGAAAGTGGTACATTTAATGCAGAGAGGCTATCTCTCTGGCATCTGTGAATGAAAAGCGAAAGTAAAAACTCCAGGGATAATTCAAGACTTATAGTTGAGAAAAGTTATTGCCAAATGTGGATTGCATTACCTGTCGCAGGCCTATCTGACATTCCCACACATACACTGGGTTAAAAGAACTATGCCCTTCCAGTATATTCTAGAAGTAATATGTCTGTTACAGTCTGTTAGGTAAACTTATTTCCAGATGCATTTGCAAAGTAATTTGTACAATGCAGCTACTACCATATCTTTGCCATGTCCAGCTGTCTGTCCAGATGGAACACTTGTACCATCACTGGGCAGATTTTCATGAAATTTTATATTAGGGATTTTTACTAAAATGTGTGGACATGCTCTAGTTTTGGTTACAACAGTACAAAATTAACAGACACTGTACATGAAGACTTATGTACATTCATGGTATGCTGCTGTTTACAAGACAAATACAATAAATATAGCAGAGCCAGAGAGGCCAAAGAAACATATAATGATCTAGATGTAACATTCCATAACAAATCATCCCATCTGTAAAATAAAGAACCTCATGATTGCTTTCAGATTGACAGTAAGTATGTTGTGCAGATACACAGAAAAACACTGTGTGTTATGTAAAATGAGAAAAATCACATTTATACTCAAATTTTCAGTGTCTTCCATAAAAATATTTGCAAATTTAAAATCTAAGGACAGTAACAGAATGAATATGCCAGGAGTGTTAAGCTCTGCAGATATTTCCTAATGTGTTAGACATATAGTGTACTCTCTACATCTAACCAATAAGTAAAAAATCTAAAATCACTCCTCCAGAATAAGTGGTTATTTAGGGTTTCATGTTAAATACAAACTGTCCTGAAAACTAAATCCATTTTCAATTTCCGTGTAATTAACTTATCTGAACTTTTCTGAAGAAATTTTCTGGACCATTCATGTTTTTTGTCCTGCATCATTCTTATTTACTTCATGTTTACAAACACACAAATGCATGTAGTGTAGATTCTAAGATGCTCAGCTTACCAAAGCTTAGTGTTCCAATAAAAAGGGACTGTTTCATTAGCTTTCTCTGACTCAGAGTGTATGCAGTTCCTTAAACAGACAGCCACTTTCAGTAAAGGTACATAGTTCCATTACAAACTAAGCCCTGTTCTCAACAGTATTTCTCAGACTGCTGGAAACAACTTGCCTTCTAGTTACATTAGTACATTTGAGTGGCCTCCAACCTTTGGGGCTAAGTTATATCACTGAATGTCAAGAGTCTTTGGAATTTGTTTCGAGAGGCAAAATCAGATTACTGAACATACAGATAAAAGATTTACTAAAATGTAGATGTCCCAAAATAATGTTACTTTGTCTTATGCTTTGATTTTATTTACTGCACGTTAATAGGAGAAAACTAAAACAGCAATCAAAACTGACAGTACAGAAATGTCATTAACTTTTCATGGTGGAGATATTCCAAATGTCTGTCCTAAGATGGCAAACACTATCAGGTCATACATACAGTGCTGAAAAACTTAAACTTCAATGTGGTAACATTATTCTTGTCACCTGTACAGACCTTGCACTTCATCTCATTTTGCAGTATTTTGCAAACCCTTACATACGTTTTCACTCTCAACCAAAAAGTAACATCCCTGAAGTCTTACAAGACAGTACAATGAATAATTGTATTTAGTGTAACATCTGCCAAACTACAATGTATATGTGATTGAAAGATAGTAATAAAATTGTTTTAGTTTGACTGAAACAAATAATTTTATTATTATCTTTCAATTCTGTAACACAACAGGATGTCCTCTACAAAACAATTATAAGTGACTGGTTTAAATTCTTTGAGATTAAATCGGGTTTTTTTTAAGTTATAGTTACACATACTTTAAACATGAAAAATGTGTACACTAAGTAGGTTAGAGAATAAAGCCTGCATCTCCTAAAGTCATAAATTACATGGTCAGTTTCATTCAGTACCTCTGCATACATTTAAAGGTAAAAATTCCAAAGCACAAGTATTTCTAGTCATTTTAGGCACTCTTTGCATAGTTGCAAAAAAGTGCCTATTACCTTCATCACATCCATCTATGCCTCTGTCTGCATGTTATTAATGCAGCTACCAAAGGACGGATTTCCGTGAAATTTGATATTGGTGACTTTTATGAAAAACTGTTGAGAAAATCCAAATTTGGTTATAATCTGCCACTTTACATCAAGACCTAAGCACATTTTACTGTCGCTGGCGACAATCAATGGCCACAACAGCCGTCTCTTTGAATGAAATGGTATCACTATCTTAGGATGGCCAAGGATGTATAAACATGACACTAACATGCACCAATGTTATGTTATACATACATTGCCTATGTTGTTCCCTTTACCATAAGATTACAGTTCCTGATATCTGGTTCGATGGTTAACACATTTGTTTTTTTAAGGTATGCCCCCCACATATATGAAACAGTTTAAGAATACAACAGATGATTGTTCTGGAATCCATAATCTTTGTCAAAATGATACAGAGTTATTTGTAAATGTTTCATTCTAGCTTTTATTATGACTTGTATCAGCAATGACTGTACTTACCCAAATATAAGACAAAACATTTTTTTCCTAAGTCATCATCGCATAACAGGAAACCACCTTATAATCATGCACACAGTTACACACAAACACACACACACATTAAGTGTAGGTATTTTCCTTGAGACTGTAAAGGGGTGTCCCATTATGTGCAGGTTCACCTTGTACTTGGGTAAATACAGCAGATTTACAGATCAAGCTGTGCCATCAGGAATAAAGGTTTGGAGGCCACTCCCTTAAACAAAACAAACTTCTCACAGTGATTTTAGCCCACCAACTGGGCTAGAAAGTTCAAAGTTTACACATGTAACAAGAATACACAATTTACAAATGCATTGCATTCTGCAATGTGTGTCCAGATTTGCAATTATAGCATTGTTTTAAAAAAGTTGCTTTTGTATGCTGGATAAAAGCCAGTTTTGGTAAATAGGTATGTCATATTTTGTCAAAAAATTTTCAGTAATATATATTTACAAAATAATGATATTTGTAATTTTTAAATAGCATATATATATATATATATATATATAATATTTTATAATAAAACTGCTCTACTAGGAAACACTGTAATATGTACAGAAATAATTTCTCTTATTTATATGTAAAAAATTACTACATTCAACAACATGGCTTCTCAGTATTTACTGAAGTTTTTTTTTTCTGTACAAATATGAAAATGAAAAGCCATCATCAGCCATAAATTTTACAAAACTTTGCATGCATATATATCTATGTTACTCTGTTTAAAAAGTTCCCATTCAATACTGAAACAGGTTAAATGAATCAGAGGAGGGAGTTTGGATATAAAAAAAATTTGGCAACTAATGGACAGCATTCCGTAGGGAGTCTTACTTAACAGCAGTTGAAGTCAGTGTCATTCTGAAAACACAGTCACTATGAAATATTTTGGCAACAATCTCAAGAAAGCAATAACAAACTATTTACAAAAGAGAGTCACAATACTTTCTCCTTTTATAAAATTCAAATAGGAGACATAAGCCCAGAATTGTACAGAAAACAATAAACATGGAAGAGATGAAATGACATGACTGAACAATGAAAATTTCAATCAATCAGTATGAGCAAATTATACATCTAGTATCACACAAGTGATCATTCCAAAGCATCAGTTTGAACGAATAGCATCAGTTTGAACCAATAAATTTAATGCACATTTTATCCCCTATCAGTATGAGATGCCACATTTTTCATTCAGTTTTGCAGGTTTGACGATTTTTAATATCTGTGTGCGCCACAAGTGCAGTGATTTTGTTCAGCAGTAATTGTTATTCTATGACAATTACACCCTCAGAAAATATCTTTTACCTTAAAAGTGTGTAAATATTAGTAGTGGCCTATTCACAATGATACATAAAATATAATTAAGTGAATGTTATGCTGGTATATTAAACACTCCTGCTCTGTATTCATGTGGTAGGCCGGAGACTATATTCATGCATAAGACATCACAGAGGTCCCACTAATGACAAGAGCAGAATATGTTTCTACCACTGCATCATTTTAACCCTTCTATGACACAGGGTTTTAATTTTCATCTACTGCCCAGAATGGAGAGGGTTTAAATCTATAGTACCCTTCAAAGCATTCACAACCATACAGTGCACTCAGACCAAAAGCACATGTAAAATGAAAGGTCCATACAGTACACCAAGGCTGGCAATGAAGGGCTGAAGGATCAAAGCAGTGTTTCAAAATTTTACACGTCTGTACAGATTGTTTTGGCTGAACAAGATGGAAGATGAAACAAAAGAAAATGTATGTGTTTTGAAGCACTCCAAGTACCTTTCTAGATGAATATATCACAGCCATGAAACCAGCAGCAACTTTCAAAGGATTCATTTCTAAATGGATTTTCTCTCATATGTAAGAATTTTTGGATTCTGAAGGCACATTCCTTAATTTTTGGGTTATACTTGAGATTACATTTGGCTATTACACACAGGCATAGATATTACTTCAAGCAGCACTAATCACCCCATTCACTCAGTAAACAGTACTATGGATGGGTTGCTAATTTTCTCTATTTCCAGCAGTATTTTAATATCTCAGCTTCCTAGCTTCGAATGAGATGCACTGGAGTGATTCAGGAGAGATGTAGGACAATGGAGCCATGGTTTAAGATACAGTCACAGTATTTATCTGGACTCACCACAAAGAAACTTAGGGAGGACTGTCAGACCATGAACAGGATTTAAGTAAAATTCCAGTTGAACAAAAGGAAAAAAAAAAATGGATTTTATGTGACTGTCTCAAACGTTTCATCTGAGAAATATCACAATACATTGATCTGATGTAAAAAACTCTGCCAAACTTCACATAAATGAACACATAATAATCCAATATAACCTAACCTACATTTACCATGCCTTCCTTTACATTAAACCCTGAACTCACTCAATCTTTCATCATCTTTAAGCATACAGGATGAGAATTTGCCCTGATTTACTCAAATTTACCTCAGCTATTACAATTCCTCACAATCACAACAATAGGTAACTTTCAGTTACTAAAGGTTATCATAGCTTGCCTCACATTCCTTTAACCTTGGTTACCTCAATATCTCAGAAAATCAATGTGACCTTAACATATTAACCTAAATGAAGCACTATAACAAACCCTGTAACACAAGCCAACATGGCCTAACTTTACATTTTTTACTCAACTCTATCCATTCTTTCAAAAATTTGGTCCCACCAGAGTAATATCATTAACAGACAAAAGATATAAAAACAACTTGTGGGCATGTGAAATTTGATATGACAAATGGGTTGAGACCTACTTTCTGCAAAAGTGTTAGAAGCATGGAATTAGCTGGTCATGTGAGATTTGATGTTGTCACAGCACTGATGCTAAGGATTAAGGTCTAATGGGTTGTTTTGCTGGATAGCATGGCATTCATCCAGGACTCCGTAACCCTTGATGATGATGGCAGAAAATTCCTTTGAAATTTCTGGAATCACTAACCCTTCTACTCAACACAATAGCCAATTTAATCCTCAACTAGCTCGTCAGTTTTAATGAAGAAATTATCTCTGAAGGTTACCACTATCTGTCATCTGTTTACAGTGTGATGGTGATTTGAAAGTCCCATGATCATAGTGTTGTATAAATGAACAGTTAAGAATGAATATTCCATATTGTGGTCTTATGGGTTTACATAGAGGTGGGTACCTGCATTTAAAAAGAATACAACACCCCCAACATCAGCATATTTGAGCAAGGTGTTTCACACATAACACAAAGACTGTAGGTTGCCTGTCAAGGAAAATATCCAGTTTACTTTGGCCCTGAACACACAAGGCATGCATCATATGCCCCTCTAGTGCACTGGAAAGGTTGAATGTTCCTGTGAGATTAGAACTGAATGCTGTCAACCAATCAACCTCCACCCCACCATCATAAATAAAGCAGATTGTTTCTGTCTCAGCAGGTCATGGAAGCCTGTCATTTAGTCTCATGGAGTGCAGGACAGGCCTTTTAGAAAACTAAAATCTTATCTTAGCTTTCCTTTACTGCAGTCCTGAAAAGAGTTCTTTTTACTCTGCCACCCATGGCCTGAAAAAATGCTCTTAGTTAATCTTCCTTCTATGCTTACAAAAGGGCTCTTTTCTACGCTCCTTTCATACGCTGCAAAAGAGCTTTCTTACTTTTTTACCTTGCAATCTGTTATTCTTCCTGCCTTTGTTACTCTTCCTACCACATCCTGCCAAAAGGCTCATTACAGCTGTTCCACTTTTCACATTCTGCAGTTGCTACAGACCCATCCATGCATCATGTCCTCTTCCCCATCCATCACCAATTGGTCAATTCTACTTTCCATGACTTTTTTTACTCTCTTTTATACAACCAGCCACTTCCCAACTTGGCTGACTTCGCCATGAGGATGGAGGCAGTACATTCTTCTGAGAGGTTGGTACCCACCCAACAGACTATAGTGTTAAAAAATGTACTGCAAAATGTGGACTGTTCTAATTTTACCTTGTAAAGTGTCACACATTTCTAGAGAAATTAACCTTTTGAGAGAAAAACTGTAAAATGCTCTTATCAAATGTACATCTTTTTGGCCTGAAAAGAAAAATGCTGTCCCACAGTGGGAATTTAAATTGTATATACAGTATTTGCCATTGCAAACATGTAGGATTTAAAAGACTGTACACTGAAGTTTAAGAATGCAAAAATGATCAATTGACCTACTGATTGCAGCATTTCAGTTAGCAAACTGCAGTTTAAACAGATGATTGCTCACAATGGTAATACACTCTAATTCAACATAAAAATCCAAAAGCTCAGGATTTGAAGTCTTCTTTCTAGTTAACAGACCCATCAACAAGTAAGACACCAAAAAAGTTGGCTTAAGCAGTAATGCTTCAGACATGTATTTAGGTGCACCTGGTTGAAATACTGGGCATGGCAGACTATCATATGGAGCGTTTGAAGGTTTTCCTCAGTTCCCCCAGGCAAATTCCAGGCTACTACCTTAAATTAGGCCATGCCTGATTATTTTTCATCCTTTCTGATTCATTACTTACTGTCATTCAGTTGCTGACAGCACTATTAACAAAACTACCAATAAAATAGAGACCACTGCTTGGAATCGAGTCAGTCCATGAGGAATATGCATTACATCGAGCTGTCCTTGGGAGGCTTTCCCATGGTCTTCCGTTTGCCAAACTGATCTTTTCAATAATTCCTGTCCACTCAAAATCACTTTTCATCCCTGAAGTTAATTCAATCATGCTGAATCATAACAATCAACATTCAATGCCATTTTCTTCTAACAGTGACAGAATAATGCCCACTGAAAATTAAACAGGATATCTCTTGGTTTGTTACTCTTTAACGAATCAACTACAGTTTCAGTAGCATATTACTCGTATACAAACACAAAATGGATATCACAACAGAACCTGCTTGTTTTGGATCTCAGTATTTTGTCACCTGGTCATGGCTTTAGTCCATATGCAGGTTTCAAGTGCCTCTCCCCACTTATGTTCCTTCTTCCATTCCTTCATACCTTTACTTTCCTCCCTCCTTTCTCCTGTAATCATTTTCCAGACATCTTATTTTTAAATCCCATTATAATTTTTCTTCCCCCATTTGCTTCGATCTCTTGCATGTTACAACAGTATGGGTAAATATTGCTAGAAAACATTCATAATTTTAGAAGATGTGAATATATGCCTGTATTATTAAATGATATGTTGAGGTGTACAAGAAATACCTTTTCACATTGACAGCAAGTACATCCTGTGCCAGTGCAGACAACATAACTCCATTGTTAGTAATTATACACTAAAAACCAACAAAATGCACCATTTTAAATTTCTTATTTTAATTTTTAATTTTGTGATGTATTCTACACATTTCAAAACCGAGGGTTCATCTTCAGGAAGATGGCTGTATATACAGTGTGTTTTACATGCATCAGAATAAGCAGTCTTGTAGATAAAAAACTCAATCAAGTGAACCAGATGAGATATCTAGGGATCCTTTTTGACAACAAATTGACTTTCCACGAACACATAAATCAAATAGAAGAAAAATGTACTAAGCTAATATTTTCTCTTGCGAGGTCAGCTAAGATCACACGGGGCCTAAAACACAAAGCGCTAAAGACAATTTACACAGGAGCAATTTTACCAATAATCTTATATGCAGCACCGATCTGGAAAGATGTAATGAAAAGGTCCTGCTACAAAGCCAAAATAGTAAGAATCCAAAGACTGATTAACACTAAGATAGCCAAGGCATATCGAACAGTCTCTAACGAAGCAATGTGCGTAATCACAGAACTAATGCCAATAAACATTAAAATAGAAGCAGCAACAAAACTAAATGAAATTATTAAGGCAGAAGAAACTATGTATGATAGAGCAATGGCCATAAGGAACTGGGTGCACCCCTCAAAACACATCACAATAATTGAGGGACAAGAAAAAAACACACACTCCCTTCAAGTGTACACAGATGGGAGTAAAAATGAAGAGAGTGTAGGTTCCGGAATAGCTGTCGTTGCTGGAACTAACCTAATAACAACTCAAATGTACAGATTAAACGGACGTTGCATGAACAATCAGGCCGAGCAGCTTGCAATTCTAAAAGCACTGGAATGCATACAGAATCTGAAAGAAGCAGGGAAAACAATAATCGTATACACAGATAGTAGAATAATGCTCCAACTACTAACAAACCATAAAAGACACACATATTTAATTGACAAAATCAGAATTAAGGTCATGGAGATGGAAAGAAATGAATGGAAGATCGAATTCAGCTGGATCAAAGCACATGCGGGGAAGGAAGGTAATGAGTTAGCGGACCTTCTGGCA
>Ga0268261_10002256_pt1 | contig 13764 bp, 3 predicted proteins | sample TergutNc150P1_FD_190353 | JGI IMG/M metagenome (GOLD analysis project Ga0268261, IMG submission 190353) | Nasutitermes corniger P1 segment gut microbial community from laboratory colony in Florida, USA - Nc150 P1 (SPAdes) (version 2) | ecosystem: Host-associated > Arthropoda: Insects > Digestive... | reverse complement strand
ATATATATATATATATATATATATATATATATATATATATATGACATTAGTGGCCTAATGGTTAATGATTTAACCCTTATCCTGCTAACGTGACGAAAATGGTGAGCTAATAATGCCAGCAAATAACAGATGGGATTTAATTCGGGGTTTAAAGGGTTAATTCCAAGCGAGGGCTTTTCTCCTTACCACAATGTCCACATTTACTATGGGATTAAATTTCCAACTTAATAGGCACGGCAAAAAGTTTACTTCTGTATGATGTATTTAGTTGTCTCCGTTTATTTCAAGCTTAGTTTCTTACTGGTTCCGAAAAAAAAAAAAGGCCAATTCATCCTTCACTGCTTGTTAATTTCGCACTGATGAGATTTAAAACTATGTAATGAGCAGATTCACAAACTACACTCTTCATAAAATATTATTAATCTGAATGAATGGGAGTCGAGCGCAGTGCGAGAGAAATAAAAAGTAAAAACAAAATTTAGTTGGAAACCTGAAGGAAGCAGACACCAAAGAGAGGAAGAAATAAATTAGAGAAAAGTATTAAAATTTGGCCACGATGATATGGGTTTTGAGGATGCCAAATTAATGTTCTGGCTAAGGAATGGGTCAAATAATGGAGTGTTTAGAATAAGAAAATAAGCTTTTGGCTTCTAAGGAAGGTGGGGACATTCTTGACTATACTTGTATGATCGACCTGCGGCTCATCAAAAGTACTGTGATGTACAAGCAGCAGCTGCTGAGTCAGACATGTCAGAATATTGCGAATCAAGTCTCTGGAGGGTTGCATAAATCGTCTTTTCCTTATTTCAAATTAAAGTCATGCTGTGTGCTGAGAACCAAAATAACAATCATACAATCAAAAAAGTGCGTTATTTCACGTTTTCACAGCAGTGTTGATGAACATTCATGTCTTACGGATATACCACTTGATCCGATAACTTCATCTTCCAAGAACAAGGCGTCTGATGACCATGCAGCATAATGCACCCCTACTAGACCCCTGAAGCTACACATTCCGACGCAGGAAGAATGAGACCTTCTTGTTTAGTGTAACTCGCCATTATCTAAGAACACAGTGAACACGCGAGTACTACTTGTCTATGGACAGTGGTCCACAACATTATCAACATTTGACAGTTGACTGTGAAGCAAAACATTTTCTGTCACGGTATTAACTCAGGTGATCCGAAACGCAGATGCTGCTAGGAAGTACAAATTTTTGTTAGTTCTTTGCAAAATACGCAGATAAACAGTACCATTGTAAGGTCATGTCTGTATGGGTTATGTTGATTTGTTACAATATTCCGATTGGCCTTACGAATCAAGTAGTTTCCAAAGTAATGTAGACCGAAGGCTATCAACTTTATGTTCATGAATCCGTTCATCGTGTTATAATTGCTAAAGCAACCAACAAGATGCAACTATACAGGTTAACCCTTAGGCTACTAATGTTATATATATATATATATATAACATTAGTAGCCTAAGGATTAATGATTTAACCCTTATACTGCTAAAGTGGAGAAAATGGTGAGCTCCTAATAATGCCAGCAAATAGCAGATGGGATTTAATTCAGCATTTAAAGGGTTAATTTATTATTCCTAGTCAGCTCTAAATGTTTCGGGCGATGTTTTCGTCCATCATCAGGAGCAATTGAATGTATTTACAGCATCTGGTAGTATTCACCCAAGTCGCTGCCGGTTGGTGTCATGGATGAGTTGAAACTGCAGTTTCAACTGCGGACCGGCTTCAAATGTTCGAGGATTTCGGTGAACAGCCATTTCTTGTGTAAGTGGTAGCCTTTGGTTAATTACGAAAGCAACCAACAAGCTGCAACTATATAGGTTTATTTATTATTCCTAGTCAGCTCTACATGTATCGGACGATGTTTTCGCCCATCACCATGAGCAGTTGAATGTATTTACAGCATCTGGTAGTATTCACCCAAGTCGCTGCCGGGTGGTGTCTTGGATGAGTTGAAACTGCAATTTGAATGTATTCGCCCATCATCATGAGCAATTGAATGTATTTACAGCATCTGGTAGTATTCAACCAAGTCGCTGCCAGCTGGTGTCATGGATGAGTTGAAACCGCAGTTTCAACTCATCCATGACACCAGCCGGCAGCGACTTGGGTGAATACTACCAGATGCTGTAAATACATTTAATTGCTCCTGATGATGGGCGAAAGCATCGCCCGAAACATGTAGAGCTGACTAGGAATAATAAATAAACCTATATAGTTGCAGCTTGTTGGTTGCTTTCGTAATTAACCGAAGGCTATCACTTACACAAGAAATGGCTATTCACCGAAATCCTTGAACATTTGAAGCCGGTCCGTACATTTTCACACGCCGGTTCAAGATCGATTTTAATGCTATACTTCCATAAAAGCCTTAGCTCCCAGCTGGTCATCTCTTCCTGCTTTCCAGTTCAGAATTCTGTGCACATTTCTTGTCTCTCCCATCTTTCTAATAAGTGCTTTGGTTCTCGTCCTCTTTAGTAAGTTCCCACACTTTTCGAAGAAATTTTACAGTAAAATGTGTGTGACAAATTTCATTTCGATACGTAGTGGTCTAATGCACACTTCCACTGTGCATGAATCTCAGATCTAATATATTACCGTCTTCTGAGGATCTGAAAATAATCTTTTTTTTTGCTGTGGCGCTGCGACCCAACGCGGGTCATGGCCTCCTCATTCTTGAGGTTTTTTAGATCACGCACAACGACGCACCACAGTCAGTAGGGCTCCTCTGGACGAGTGATCAGCTCATGGCAGAGACCTCTACCTGACAACACACAACACTCACAACAGACAAACATCCATGCCCCGGTGGGATTCGAACCCACGATCTCAGCAGGCGAGCGGCCGTAGACCTACGCCTTAGACGGCACAGTCACTGGGACAGACAATCAAATAAATATACCATCCTCAAAACTAAACATATGGCCACACAATAAGGAAACCACAAACGAGAAATCTAAAAAATCCTATATTTAATTGCTACATAAAAACTTGTAAAATTTGTGAGACCTCAGAAATTCAAAATACATATAATTTTATTTTGAGTTTCAAATATCATGTATTTAACGCCAGAAGAAGGCCGAAACATGTAACATGTGTTGACGGGATTAATAAAATTTGTTGTGGTTGACGGCAATACGTATGTCAAATGTTATCAGATTTAATATAACAAACATTCCATTTCTATTGTTATTTTCAGAGCGATTGGATCATGATCTAGTCACCTCAAGAATGTCGTTAGTGGAAGCCAAGTCCATAGGAAAGGCAAAAAGTAGAGAAGAGAAAAAGACTGCAGGCGAGAGGGAAGCTGTTCATGTGTTCAGTAACAAGAACAAGGAAAAGATGCAGCACCGAAAGTACCAGCAGACGGAAAAGAAGAAGAAAAAGAAGAAACAAAAGCAAAAAGAAAATCTCAAGGCAACAGAAGAAAAGGAGGCCCCTACGTTCAGAGCAAAGAGTAAAGAGGAAATTAGGAGAGAAGAATTAGAGAAGGCGGGCGTTCTCCGCCCTGCCAATCCAGTGTTCAAGGACAATGAAAAAGGGAAAATGTCAAAGGTTTCTAAAGAAATATCTCACTCAAAAATAAAGGACAATTCACTGCCGTCATGGAATTCTGCAAATATTCGAGACAGAAACCAAAACAATTATATTAATTTTGACAAAGAAACAAAAGAAACAGGTAAAGAATGGCCAATTGTGCAGGCTCAGAAAGCAAATAATTATCATGTGTCAAGTATCGATTCAGCCATTGCTTATTTATCGAAGCCTAATCAGGCTCGTACCCATCTAAATAACAAAATGTTGCCTACTCCCACAAAATCGAGTCACGTTCACGAGCAGTACAACCGGTCACAGTCTCTAAAAGATATTATCACAGGTATAAATCGCACATACACTTGGTCACGCCCTTCAGTAGACTGGCCTAATAACAGAAATAAATTGTACGGCTCTGTTAGCAACTCACAGTCAGATCAGAGGGTGGTCAGTTCCCATATAAAATCAGACGACTGGATTAAAACTCCGTCAGGTTTAGGAAATATGTATGGACAGACAGACAGGAAAAAGGTCGTTGGCACACCTAGTTTCAGAGGTCCGCTTGGTAAGAGTACACCTGAAAACAGAACGCCTGCTTTCGGAAATTCCCGTAATAAAGACGTACCTGAGAATAAGGCAAATAGCTGGAAGGAACTGCAAACTGAAATTAATAGGTGGCCTGTTCTGCATCCAAAAGAAGGAAGGAGATATTATGGCGATGATCCAGTGTACAACAGTCCCAATAAAGGATGGCCCAGATTTTCGGTAGAATCTCTTAAACATGGTAACCTCGCTGGGAATGTCAAAACGTGGCCCGAACTGCCGATAGACCAAAGTATGGATTCAAACAAAGAAGGTTACGTTATTGACGAAACCTCGGACAACTGGCCAAATTTCCCCTATGGCACACAAATCTCCATGCAGAATCCGTACACGCACAATTGGCCTAAATACTCTTATAACAACACAAGCCAGAACAGTATAACAAGGGGTAAGATTAGCGCTTGGTCAAAGCCATCCCTAGATCCGTTTCGGTCGCAACAAACAGAGGTGAAAACGAATACTTGGTCACATATTACGCTTCCTCACCAGAGGCCCGTATCATCTATAGACACAACTTCGGCACATCACACAAAAGAGGCGTCTAGCAGCAAACAGTGGCCACACTTTGCATACCACAGGGTAACTTCCAGCCCACAGATTCTTGCGCAGCAGCAAAAAGAAGCGCAGCAGCGAGCGCGCCACAGAAACGCGTACATTGCCGTGTCCGTCATAGCGCCACCAGACAAGAGCAAGGGACTCAACAAAACTCAGAACAAAACAAACAGCTCGCTGCTGCAAACCCCACAAAAGTCATGGATAAAGGTTAATGAGCCTCCAACCAAACCTCCTGCGACACCCCTCCCCGACAAGATGGACCAGCTGTTGGCGATGCGTTCCGAGAAACAGAAATTAACGGGTGGCGAGGATTTACTAGAAGAACAATTGGTAGACATGGCAGTGGCGGGGCAACAGCAGCGCTCCACCATACCTTGGAGCCACGCCAGGCACCTCGATAAGATTCAGGTATTCATAGTCTTCAGAAATACGTGTAGCATGTCAGTTCAAGCAGAACTGTTGCACGTCGAGTAAAGTCAAACATGATTCGGTGGGTGACGTCCAACTCTTATCACACATCTTGTAGTAGCTGCTTACCCTCTAAGACACATAAATCGGTAACCCTTTGAACGTCAAACTGCACACGAATATTTCTGCACCTTCGTGTCTGGAGTACCTACCACAACACGCAACCTACAAAAGGCTGTTCATTTCAAAATGATATTTCGTTTTCAACTCCCCCCACCCAATTTCTTTTCCCCCTTTGCTTTTGTAACCCACGAAATTACTTGAGACGCTCTTTCACAATGTACAGTCATATATGGTAAGGTTTGATATTATATACACACTTAAATCTGACATTAATCTCCACACCCAGGATATGTGTCCTACGTTCTACGTTGCATTTGTTTCACAATATATATGAGGATTACGTCGCCTAATCTAGGATTTAAACTTAGAAAGGGTTTAATGTGTCCTAATATTAAGAAAGGGGTTAAAAATAACGATTCCTCTTCCACAGACTACAAATTATATTCTTTGCTTTGGCACTGAAGTACGTGTTCTTATAGGGATTATGGCCTTTGACAAGGATCAGTCATGAGATAATGCACTTCTTAAATACTTAGTGTAAATTACTGTATAGGGCATCAGCACATCACACGGCTTCTGGCATGAAAAGCAAGAGAACTGATCATATTTATAGTTACAATGTGAGAGTAAGAAAGTATATGGCATAATTTCTATAATTTCTGTAATTTCTACAATTTAATTTTTGTAATTTTAAATTTTTATCTAATACTACTAAAGTCATCAATTTAGAGGTTATATGATGGTGCAGACATGTAGCACGTAGGGGGGAAAATAATTTCATGCACAATTTTACTCCAAAAAGCGGTAACTTTCTTGACTGCTTAGTATCATCTACTCCAGGCCCAGAGAAGAAATGCAGCACATAATTTATATTAATATATCTCCTATAAGTGTAAAGGATGTTGCCCTTTTACAGAAAAAAAAAAAGTAAGAACAGGTGAATCGCAAGCTACAGGTTAAATATTCTAATACTTTGCTTTTGGAAAAGAAACACTAGGACCCAAGGCAAACAGCCAAAAATACGATACAAACTTAGAAACACAGGTTTCTTCAAGCGTATCGAATGTAAACGCGCTGTACCATAAAGTAACTGGAAAATCACTTAGCACCCAACGAAGGAGAAAAAGAGGCAAAGCAACACTCAGCAAAAGTTGGAGTTCTAGATACTTCTAAAGGTAAAATGGGTCAGAAGTTCTGAGAAATAACTCCGACACAAACTAATGTCTCGACCCTTCACTGGATATGATGAGCATGGTAAAAATTATTAACTAGTAATAATATAATTTAGAGATGTGTTTCTTTGCATAATTACCATTGCGCAGACTCCTGACTACGCTTGTCAGATAGAGGAAACTTCAATGCTTCGCACGACTATCGTGTTTATAATCCTTAACGTATAAAAGTGGTCTTACACAACTTGTAACTATATCCATTCTGTCTCCGCGTAAAACTCAATACATGTGGCTCCAAGTATCCGTTAGTCATCGCCATAAAATCTAAAGCTAGGGATAGAATTCGCGCGGTTGCCATTTTTTCTGAATTACGTACAAAAGTTTACATATTTGCTACATAAAATTTGCTGAGCTGGTGATTAAGGACCTTGTGAGTAAAGCACAAAATCAAAAGCCTCACGAAACTTTGTGCTCTTCGATATTACACTTTTAAGGTCAATACTCTTTATTTGCTTTGAGTCTCCTTTACCAGCACCGTTCTTGTGGGCAATATCATTAGTTTTGCTCCACTTTTTATAAATATTTCCAGTAAATACGAGAACGTGAACTTAAAATTTCGTGGCCACAGTACATCAACGACAATACACCGTTCAGCTGTCTAGTCAAGTGATTTAGTGGCCAATTAAAGGCTTGCTCCTATGGTGAGGGCAGTGACAAAGTCTTAAGAAACGAAATCACTTTTATTTTGTCAGTAACTCTCGATCATCAAATTGTACGAATATGGCATCCGAAAGCCCCTCAAGTAAATGAGGATCAGGCCACGGACAGTTCAGCAGTGAACGCTGTCCGTGTCTTGTCCGAAAACAAGGTACAAAGGTCACAATCTTTAGCGGAACGGACCATTACAAGGACGCGTGCATTGACAAGACTGAACTACAGTCCATTTCACAGACTGGAAAATGCCATGGTAACACCCCTCCCAATAAAACAGCACCAAGTCCCCATTTTCCAAGCAATGTGTGGAAACTTATCGACAACCGCTTTCCAGGGACATGGATTGGTCCAAAAGAGTGGCCACCTCAGTACCTGGCCGTGAATCCCTGGCGTTATGGGAAGGGGGCGTGTACGCTAAAGAGACTTCCTACACTCCCAAAGTTTCAAACCTTCCATGACTCAGAATTATCAAGTGAGTTTCGTATGAATTAGCTAAGAAACATATGCTGTCATGTATTTCTGAACACAACCGTTGTTTTGGCGTTTGTAGAATCACCAGTGGGGGCTCACACTAAAATCATATAAGAGAAAATCAAAATCCTGACATTTCTTTTGTGTGGTTTACAAATTTCAATAACATACAGAGCTTACTTAAGAGAGTACCTTTTATTCGTAATAGCTCCATTTCAGGAAAATCTAAAATAACAGCGCGATCACCAGAAGGCATAGATATATTTATTTGTCAGAACATGAACAGATCAGTCGTTGTAAACTGTCGAATAAAATGTATATGCTGAAAAACACTTCTCACGGCAATACCTACATGTCGGATATTATGGTTCAGTGCCTAACATTCCCGGTTCATTTGGGCCAGGTCCCATGAATCGTACCCTGGAAACTTAGTGTCATGAAGTTTCCATTGAGTTCGCGAGTCCCTTAAGTCAAACACTGGGATAACACCATACAATACGAGAAGGCAGTTTCCTTCAATGTTCTTTCTGATTCATCACAGAAAGCCATCATTTTATTCCAAATCGTAGGCCTAGATCACCCTATTCAAATGGTAAATTTGTTTGAAAGTGACTATCTTAATAAAAGATTACAAAGTAACTTTAATACCCAAAATTCTAAAATGCACCAACCCAACGGCTACTATTTTAATCATATCCGTGCTGATACACTGTTTTAATATACATATATTCCATGGCGCGACAGCCCCTAGTGGGCCACGGCCTCCTCATTGTCGAGATTGCATAAGCATACTCAGACATACCACACTCGGTAGGTCTCCTCTCGACTAGTGAGCAGCTCGTCGCAGAGACCTCCACGTAACAACAAACAACACTCACAAGAGACAGACATCCATGCCACCGGTGGGATTTGAACCCGCAATCCCAGGAAGCGAGCGGCCGCAAACCCACGCTTTAGACCGGGCGACCATTGGGATCGGCCCTTGTTTTAATATAAGAATGTCAACGAAATTAGATCTGCATTTTCTACCACTGAAAATCAACAAAGAGTTACAGCTAATGGTGCACGATTCATTCGCCGATTTCAAATACGAGACACAACCAACCTACATAATAATGGCCAATAAATAATTTCAAGAGATAGGCCTGCATCTCTTTCCTAGCGTATTTGTCGCATGACTTTTACATAAAGCCCGCTTCAGAAGGAAACAAAAGCTCTCGGTCTATTCACGCAGAAGGGAGACGAAACACATAAAGTGGTGGAAAATGTTTCCCTCATGCTCCGCGGTAAATTTACCCCGTGGCAGCACACATCACAAAGACACAGAGAAATTAGAAATCCATGTGAAAGAGGAAAGCTTTTAAGTTATCGACAACACTGGAACGTCAGTGTACCAACTTTCTATTTAATCACGAAAATGCAATCGACTACAGAACATGGGTTATACTGGATTCATGAACGTCTCCTCATCAGCAACAGAAAAGCTGTCTTTATATTGTTTCCATACCAGTACACTCTATATAAGAGAAAGCAATTTATCTAAACTCATCTCATATTACTACTGGGACACAGTCCATACCAGGATAAGGTTTTCATGTAAGCCTACATATAAATAACATCCAGATGCTTTTTGAAAATATCCCATACTCCAACAGAGATTATTTCTACACAACGCTTTTCACGCGGGATTTTGCACGTATTCCATGTTTTATTTTTCATGCTGCAAACACTCCACCAAGATATCGATAAGTTGACAGATTTTCACGAAACGTGGTATGAGAGTTAAGATACTGGATGCCACATCAACGCCGAAATCTTTATGTCAAGCAATCATATATAAACTCGAAATGTTAAGAGCAACACTTCCTTTAGGTTCCTGAAATGGTGGGTGGTACTAGATCGTGTAAAAATACGCAAAGCTTGCTGAGATAATATTCTTGTACGGGTAAAAAAAAAGTAAATTTTACAATAGAATACGCCACAGAAGCCCAGAGGGGGAGTAGAGCTATAGCTATACTCTTTCTTCAACCTCGGCGTTAGATGGGGTGGCTGGTCAACACCAGGTCCCGGCCGCTTTACTCTCGGAGAAGAAGACCCACTACCCATGGTACAGGCAGCTGGGTGGGCCCCAGTGCCGATCTAGAGAAGTGAGGAAAATCTCGCCCCCAACGAGATTCGATCACCGGATCGTCTAGCCCGTAGCTAGTAGCTATACCGATTATATTTTTGTAAAATGTAACATAACAAAATACCGGCCGTGAAGAAAATTTTCTTCTGATCTTGCTTCGGTGGTGGTAATTCATTAGTCACTGGAGCTAGGCACGTGGCATGTGGTAGGTGGATATTCCATATATATGAATATATGCCTAAAAGTTATGTCTGCCATATGTTTTGTAAGTGAAGATTACAGATATGGGGACCATGAAAACCTCTGAGTTTATAAAATTTTCTTTTTCGCCAACCCATATATTGTGAACACGTAGTGCCATAGCTGGAAGATACTAAGACTGCTAACGAAATAGACATCCTCTTCTCTCCGATACGGGTACGGAAAGCAAACTGTCTTACACAACTTCATAAGTAGGCCTACTACCTCTTTTTACCCCAGACTTGTAGAAGAATATATATAATACTACCGTACCTTGTCTTCAAAAGTTGAATCGTAAAGTTAAAGCCAATTACGTAACACATGTATCATTTTGTTTGACGACAAAGTAACTGTTGTGGAAGCGTTTTCTCGTCTACCCGTTTTCGTTCTAATATAAAGTAACCACTCTATTTATTTGCCCCCACCCCACGTCCATAGACTTAAATGTCAAATGTAAAGTGCAGAAACGTTATGCCATCAAGTTTTATTGACACTCTTACTTCCATCTTTTATCCCTCATTTTGAACCAAAAGTCTTGGGAAATTATATTCGCATATAAAATGAAAACAATTTGACAAACATTTTTCTCCTTCTGGAAGCTCTTTTGCGTGTTTTGTTTACATTTATACATTCCTCAGCCAATTCAACTTTCAGTGTAATTTACATACCTTTATACAACAAGTGATTTTTAATTTTTTTTTTCACTGTTGCACCGTGCATGTTCATTCAATCACTTCTTTATTGTTCCAACTAATGCACACCTTACACACTTTAAAAGCACTAAAAATCTCATATTAAAATACTTAACATTTGCCTCATTATTTTTATTTATGATTTCAGGAACAACTGAAAACACTTTCGGACATGGGTGAGAAGCTACGTTATCACTGGTTAGAAAAAGAGAGACTACTCCAGATTCTGAGAGATGGTGGCAAGAGTGGGTCGGGTTTCTTCAGATCACGGCGAGATGAGAGCACAGAACGAGAAACCGCCACAACTACCACGTCTACGACAAGCATTGACCCTCCAAACCCCTTACCTTCCTCTCATTCAACACAATCCACATCAGCCCCTTAGCCTACATTACCTAAAATAAAACATTTCTAATTCCGTCAGTTAATCTTGGTGAAAGAAGAGTACAAATGGAGGAGTCATGATTATTGGTTTCAAGAAATTTACTGACTGGCAAACAGTGGCGGATATGGCGTTGCTATAGAAGGAATGCAAGAACGATTTCTTGGCATTGATAATAGTGAAGCCTTCGGTATTTAAAGCAAATAAGACCGAAAGCATACTGGACTTGAGTAACAGTCGACGTAGGATATCAAATGAAATTGAAACAAAATTAATAATCGTTGCGCCAAAAGCAATATTTGCAATTTATTAGGCTAAAAATCGTAACCACTTTTTCATCTTTGACAGACAGGAAATCGGTATTTCCGTTTGTTGAGTGTTTCCTCTAACAACTATATCTGCTGTTCACGGTTAGTTAACATACAGCGTCGATAACAGATAAATCAAATATTAGTACGGAGCATTAGTGGAACTGTAAGAGGATAACAGCGAAGTATCTATCCCATGGCCAATTTGCCCATCATAAGTCTCATACTGATTACAGCGGGATTGAGCCCTGGCCTCCGCTACTACTTTCCATGAACAGCTTCTTCTACAAGTAAATCTTCATGGTAATGTAAAAAAATGTTCTGGTGAATTTAAAAGAAAAGTGGAACACGTTTATTTTAATGAGACTATCACGTAAAAAGTCAATTTAAATCAAAGGGATAAATGCTCCTAGAGTCAAGGAACTCGTGCGTCGCATACAAATTATTAATGATAATTATCTAAAAAAAATCATTTTTAAATACTGAATTGTTCTAATACAAAACATTACTGACGTCATACACTGTCATGGGGATCATATCAAACGGTTGATTCCACTGCGCAAAACAGGCAAACATATTAATTAGGGTTACGTTACTGTAGGCTTAGCCCAGTTTCATACCTCCGAAGTATTAGAGTTTTCAGCAATCAAAATGTAATAAATACGAATCTATTATTAACGGAACTATTTTATTCCTTTAAATTCTATGACAATATATGAATTTAAAAAGTAAAGTTCGATTTTTAACTAATTTTATTTCAAAATTCACAAGCGTACCTCCAAAACACGTTTCTGATATATTTGTTGATTTAAAACGCGGCACAATTACGCGGAGAAAGGTGGTCATCTATCTAACCGACCGGCCGCTTCAAACTGGGGAACATAGATCTATGGACATGAAATTGGATGTGCCTCACATTGCCTGAAGGTAGAGGGCCTCTGCCAATCATTGACCTTTGCCAGTACAGTCCATAGCCAGAGTGTTCTATGAAGATTCATGTTCACTTAAAATGTATTGTATTTTTATTTTGACGTAAGAGAAAGAGGTGGGAAAGGAAACTGACTCTTGCTTAAAAATATAAATTTGTAGACAGTGCCTTTCATACGTGATGTCAGTAAACGAAGCTTGTAAAGTTTCTGAAAATATCAACCGTCCTGATCAGATAAGAAATAAAGCAGGCCTACCGTGCAATTTCTGAGTCATTATTATAACACACGTAGATGCGCAAACTTTTAAGCTATAGGTTTAAAAGCATGGAACTTCTTAAGAAAAAGAGGCAAATTCTATGTGAGCGGAGAGTGGCTTAACGATTCAAATTCAAATAAATCAACCAACCAGATGCAACGATTTCTCCAGTTTATTACTTGACGTTTATTTACAACTCAACATGTTTCGGGCATCCTCAAGCCCATCATCAGGAGCTCAAAAACTGCAGTAGCAGCCTCCGGTTATATAACCGGCCCGACCACGACCAACAGCACTGCTATCACCACACTCCGAAGGTAAAACCGGAGGCTGTTACTGCAGTTCTTGAGCTCCTGATGATGGGCGTGAGGACGACCGAAACATGTTGAGCTGTAAATAAACGTCAATTAATAAACTGGAGAAATCGTTCCATCTGGTTGGTTGATTTATTTGAATTGTATGATGATGCACTGGCTTAATGAATTTTTCAAACTCCAAAAGTGAATTGCTAAAACAAAAAAAAATCTGAAGTTCGTAATTGATTTTTTTAACGAAACTCCACTTGTTCCATTATTGAGATAATACCATTGGGCGCACAAAACTGAGGCGAGAAATACACCACAAGTTTCAGAGGTTTCAAACAGAAGAAGCAGCGCTGATGCTCCCATCACGAAGATAAAATAAGTTCCGAGTGAAATGAATCAATTTTTCAGTTTTTAAGCAATAGTATACAGAAAAAGTAATTATCAAACTATATTATATTATTGTGCATTTGTCTGGTTATGTCCGCCACTGCTGCCAACTTTGTTTTCGAGCTGGCCTCGTATCTCCAAAGTCATATCATTACCTCCCGACAGACAGTGGTCTGGACAGGACTGAAGTTGTAGCAACTACTGTAGTTTGTAATTAGATTTACACAAACTCGCGGCTTGGTTTAACTCGAAGCAAACTTTAACAAGTACGTTTCGCAGTCAGCCATTGCGCGAAGTTGTTAACAGTGCCAACATATCCTTTGGTATTATTTTTCGAAAGTTCTGTTTGCTGCAACACGAAGTAGTAACGCAATACCCCAAACAGAAGAGAAAAAACAGAAATATCCTGAAACCCTATTTTTATTATTTTGAACATATGACGAAAACTTGACATTGTAACAACGTACTGCGCAGTCGAACAGTTAACTTGCCAGTACGAAAATACGAGGTTCTTATCTCAGATGGGGACAAA
>Ga0268261_10002255_pt1 | contig 13766 bp, 13 predicted proteins | sample TergutNc150P1_FD_190353 | JGI IMG/M metagenome (GOLD analysis project Ga0268261, IMG submission 190353) | Nasutitermes corniger P1 segment gut microbial community from laboratory colony in Florida, USA - Nc150 P1 (SPAdes) (version 2) | ecosystem: Host-associated > Arthropoda: Insects >... | reverse complement strand
TAGTGGTAGTAGTAGTAGTAGTAACATACTAGTGGCTGTGGTAGTAGTAGTAGTAACGTGCTATTGGTGGTCGTAGTAGTAGCAACACTTAGTGGTGGTGGTGGTCGTAGTAGTAGTACCCTGGAGATGCGGATAGTCTGTGAAACGTCGGAACATTTTTAAACTTGGACGCGGCGGTCCACTCGAGGTGTCATTTGATACAACATCCGTGAAGTGTACGGCTATTAAAATATGATTTAATATTGCTAATGTTTATGTATCGATCACTTTTAAGGTAATCATTTGGCATGCACGTGTATCTAACGAGGTACTCAGTTTGCATTATATTGCAACATGCAGAAAGTAGCAGTTTCCCAGTTCGGACGTTACATTTTTGATATAGATGGTACAAAAACGCGTTAAATTTAGCAACAGATGTAACAACACCAAAGGTTTGGTGCTGTAGTTTAGTTTACAGTTTTGTTACCAAGAAAATGGTGATGTTGGCCTGTAACATGTAAATGAACATGGTAGCTGCTGTTGTGGGCTCTTCATGCAATATCCAAGATTTCGCCTGCAAGTACGGACAGTAATCGCATATGTAAGCCGGGAACTTAGAGCGCGGAATACAGTGGGTTGGTGTATCTAATTTCTGTTCTTCTGCCCTATCGTTTTCTCTTATTTCATTAATTTCGGTTTATTCTTTGTTTAATAATTTCCTGTTTTGTACCTTCCATTTCTGTTTTAGTATTTATTTTATAATTCCCTTCAACATTTGGCTTGTCATTTCCTTTTTCCTTCTGTTCCCTGTTTTTTCTCTCAGCTGTTCGCAAACAACGTTCAGCTGCTTACGGCAGCTTCTGTTCAGTTACATTTCGTTAAGGTGTAACTGCCCAACTGTACTTTACGGAAGATGTCTCCTCCAGAGGTTTCTGCAGCGAGCCGTCAAATGTACGTGTACGTCTGTCCAGAACACTTTCTTAGACAGTTTTTCCAAATTGCATGTAGATTCAGCAGTTTCTCTTTAATGTTATTCAGTATCTACATTCGAGTCTTCGGAAGCTTCGGTTTTTTATTTTTTTATTTTATTGCTGTACGTCTCATCTAGAATAAATTCTGATGGTACGTTCCTGATATTTGGAGGTTTAAGTCTGAACAGCTGTGGAGCCCAGCCAGCTTACTCCTAAAGAGGGCACCATTGGCTGTCTTTTGTACATGGGTTGGGCTGATTAAAGTCGGCTGAGGCATGTATTTTACCACTTTCCCTCATTTCGTGCCGCGCTATCTAATGAGTTGCCCTTTTTCCACGCCCCATATACGTGCCATATGTATAACGAGAGAACAGTATATTTTTCCGTCTTTGACAGTGTGTAAAGTATTGCCATTTTATGGCTTGACAAAACATTTCAGCCAGACGTACATTTTTAAGTTTTGGGTTAATGCTTTTCCGGGCAGCTACCACCTGTGCCTGAGGACATTCCATTGGCAGTCCAAATGTCAGCACATATTGCAACATGTCGTTCACGAAGAATGTGATGGATATATTTATATTGCGTGTTCTTTCGCATTTCATTGCCCCTCTTTTGGATCAACCTTTCTTCCTCAAATTCCGGCGGGGAAAAATATCACTTATATTTGTGTGCCTCGGCATGCACTTTGTATTTTTGGTGCCGCAAACATGGGCGACGATCTACAAAGAAGTGTGTACCCTTGCGTGTGCATGCGCCATTCCGTTGTAACTGTGATTTCCTCGTTATGCGTGGGATAGTTATTGTCTCATTAAGACAATAGATAAAAGTTGGATTGCCGTGAAGGCGTGTGGGTTACATGGAGATGCAACCGCATTGTAGGTTTGGGCTCTGGTCCATATTGCAGGTGCTGTGTTCCAGGCGAAAGAGCCGCCATTAGAGGAAGCTGGGTGGGCCACACGTCCGATCTAGGCGTGGTAGTGAAGAGAAAATTTGCTGCTCCTAACGGGAACTTGGTCCGGGCTGTGCAGCCCTTGGTCGATCATTTTAAGGAACCGTACCATACCATCTGGTAGTTATCGTCAGTACTGTTCAGAACATGCAGTCTTATCACGGGGAAACTTTAATGAGGACTATAAAATAAGATAGCACTATTTAGAACGACGATAGGTCGCGAAAGGGAAAAAGTCTGCCTGCCGGAATAACGAACTGTATTGCAGGCAACGGGAGAATCGTACTTGGTATGCGGAAGACTAGCAGAATACCACAAGAAGACTGCAAGTAATAAGCCACCCCGTTGGGCACCTCCACCACCGACCCTGTGACGTCACGTAAACAAACCTAGCCTTCCCCTCCCCCTGCCCACAGACTATCACGTGATGTAAACAAAAGGTCCCAGGCAGTATGGCGCCGGGCTAAACGTAACTGTAATTTATTATTTTGAAAACTAACCCTTCCTTCCCCCTGACCCCAGGCGGTCACATGATGTAAACAATGTCCCAGGCAGTATGGCGCCGGGCTAAACCTAACTTTAACTTATTATTTTCAAACCTAACCCCTCCCAGACCCCAGGTGGTTACTTTATGTAAACAGACGCCATTTTGGATTTTTTGGCAATGTGACCGCTAGAGCTGTAATTTTAAAACTAACTTTAACTTGTTATTTTGAAACTTTTTTCTTGTCACGTGCTTAACCTAAATTTAACTTGTGGTTACTTCATGTAAATAAAGACGCCATTTTGAGTTTGTGGCAATTTGGCGGCTATAGCGTTAATTTTAAACGAACTAACTTGTTATTTTGAAACTGTCACGTGATGTAAACAAAAGATGACGGAGGGTTAATGAACTTTTTGCTTAATCTAACTTTCACTTGTTTTGGTTACTTGATGTAAACAAATACGCCCTTTTGAATTTTTGGCACTATGGCGGTAAGAGCGGTAATTTTAAACATTTTGAAACTTAGCAGTGACATTGTTATGGTTGCCGGATGTAAAAAAACACTCTAGACAGCTTGTCGCTACCGCTGTTTTGAATTTGAGGCAATATAGCGGACGCGCGGTAATTTTAAACCTAATTTCAACTTATTTTGAATATTATTGGTTTGATGTAAACAAATGCGCCATTTTTAATTTGTGGCTATATGGCGGACACGCGCTGTGATTTTAAACCTAACCTTCACTTGTTATGTGAATAAGGCGGCAATTTCTAAATATGGTGGACACGCGCGCCATTTAAACTAAGGCTAACCTAAATTTAACTTGTTATTTGAATAAGGCGTTAATTTTACAATATGGCGGCTATAGCTGTAATTTTAAACCTAACTTAAACATTTGTTATTTGAATAAGACCGCCATTTTACAATATGGCTACTACTTTATGCGACACTAGAAAGAGATGGCTGAAGCGGTAAGATGTTAGACTCATACTTGAAAATTGTATGTTCGAATCTTGCTGCTTAACCATCTCTTTTATAAGGAACGTGTCCCAGGTAATAAGGAAAATAAACAATTTTACATTTTACAAATACAAGAAGTATAAATCCTGTAGGTATATACTGCTTGGTGGCGGAGGTATCAATACAAGTTTGCTAGTTGAGTTAAATTCCACGCATGGCCGGATACCTAGTTAGCTATTGAGCGAGTGACGAGCCATAACGTGCGTACTCAGGTGCACTGTTGACCCCTGAGGCTTAACTCGTTAGGTGAATGGAAACATTAGCGAAATGTGATAGGTTGTTTACTTCCCCGTAGGGTAAGTCCATTTAATTTCTTTTATATGGGTAACATCACAGACCACTTAGAAGTTTGTTGACCCCAGGCTAAAGTCATTAGCATAATAGTTTACTACCTTTCGGATGTGTTGGCGCCAGCAGGAATGCAAGTTAGATAAAATCAGATAACGATTCTCGGAAAAAGTCATATCAAGAAGATAATCAGGTGACGATTATAGGGAAAAACAATAAGAAGACAGGTCGCAACGTGTCCAGAGGGTAGCACTATATATTGAGGTACTTTACCTCTACTGCAATATTCTGCCTCGTGTCCTGATTGTGTTCAGAGCTTATTACGCTGCGCGAGTATGTACATGTATTTACCAGCGCTACTTGTACCAGCAACTAGCAGCTACAATCATAGCAACAGCTACAAATGTTTGTCAACATCTTGCATCATCTACTGTTACATGCAGTAGCCACCAGCTACGACTTTTAACCCGCAGTAGCAGCAACCCACAAACAGTTGCTCCTATTTCAAGTAAGTGAGTCGTTAGAATCAAAATATAAAATGTCTAAGATATTTGTTAATAGCCAGATGGCTATTCCTATTGCTGAGGCACCCTTTGTAAGCAGGGAGGAGATAGCTCCCTCTAACAAACACAGAGGTATCGGAGACAACAGAACAGCTACCCTTTGAAGATTTTGGATGAGACTTCAAATCCTTTTCGAAAATTTAACGCGATCGGGCGTAGTTTGCTTATTAAATTTAATTCCCCGGGTGAAGAGCAAAACCCTACAGTATATCTCAAGGAATACATTAGTGCATTGACAAATTAAGTAGTGGATAAAGTGCCAGGTAGAGAATTGGTGGGTTTGAGAATTTGTAACAGAATGTGCAGGATAAGGTGGCTGGCATTAGTTTGCGACGCCGTGACCAATTGAAACCTGACGTGGTTTGATTTATACTTGGGAAAGTTATACATAGTAATTCTAGGTTAGTTGTGACGAAGTGCATTTAGACCATGTTAGGATGCTTGTTGGTAACGGTGGAGTAAAGACGAAAGGGCGTTCATTAGATGTTTTGAGTGTGATTAAAAAGAGTATTGTCACCATGAAGGCAGCTTTGTTGTGTTTGAATCACGCAGTAATAATTGCTATGGCCCGAGTGAAGGGTGACCCAAAGTACGCATCGTATAGGCTTGTGTATGGACTAAATAAACATGTTGAACTGTTGAATGCTTCTGGTGTTGATTTATCAAATGGCGGAGGTATTGAAGTACTTCAACAGTTTCAAGAGTACCTTTCGGATTACAAAATTGTGTTTGATGGTTTGTACTCAGATAGGGCGATATTTAGTGGAAATTCCCTTTCGGCCAAGAAATTATATTTACTATATGATCGGGATTCTGGGCACTGTAATGTAATTAACAATTTGAAGGGTGTAATGGCGAAAAAGTACATATGTAACGGCTGTGACACGAGAATACAGACAAATGTGATATTGTTTGCTCCCTGTCTACTACTACGCTACCCTGTACTAAAGATGAGTAAGTATTGTGGTACATGTAACAGGTATTTTCTCAGTGAGAAGTGTTTCCAGAATCTTTTAGTTCTCAAAGTGAAAGGCAAGCTAGTCCTTCAGTGGAGACAAGTATGTCGGAATTGTTCTTTTTTAGTAACTCGTGATTCGAAATATGAATGCTTCAAGAAAGTTTGCACATTTTGTAATAAGAAACAAGCTTCAGGCCATTTATGCTACCTGGCTCCATTGAAACCTAGCAAGCTATCAAACAAGCATTTGTACGTTTTCTTCGATACGGAGTGCACACGATACCTTGAAAAGCGTGACGGGTCTTTAGAGCATGCTCCAAACTTCATGTGCTCAGCAAATGTGTTGTAAATATGAAGCCGTGGGAGATAATGTCGAGTGTGAACAGTATTGAAAGCGTGTCCACTCGTTCTGGCAAGACCCCGTAGGCAAACTTATCGATTATCTTCGACTGTCTAGACAATTCGACAAGGTTTGTCATTTCACACAACTCGTGGATACGACGCACAGTTTCTTCTTAAAAGATTTCTGGCACTTAGATGGGAACCGAAACTGATAATGGACCGTAGCAAAATTCTTAGTATGGTTGTGGAAAATCTTCATTTTCTGCATGTTGAATTATTTACCTGTGGGTCTAAAAAGAATGCCGAAATTGATCTAAGATGCAAGAAGGGTTACTACCCCCACTTTTTCAACACGGCCAGCAGTCTGAATTATGTGGGCTCCTATCCCGAACCCGAATTTTACGGGGCGGACTTTGTCCGTGTATGAGCGCGCCCAATTTTTGGAATGGCACGAGGATCGGAAAGGTAAGGTATTCTGCAGTAAGGATGAACAGCTGGCCTACTGCATTGACGACGTGAATGTATTAAGGCAAGCATGCTGCGCGTTTAGAAATTTGCTTTTAAAATTGGTTAAGATGGACCCGTTTAGGGAAGCAATAACTAGCATCCATTTGCAGTTAGGTGTTCCGGACCATGTACCTGAAATCGGACACTAGGTATTATCCCGAGTGCGGGTTACCTTATGGGGGATCGCCAGTCTGTTGAGGGTCTTCAATGGCTGGCGTATATTGGGTAGACTCGCCAAATTCATGCCAGTAATGGGAGGGAAGTTCATTTGACGGGGTACCAAACATGAAAGTTGTTGGGGACTGTGAAGAGACGAATGAAGTCTTTGAGTATTCAGGATGCTTTTGGCATGGGTGCCTTTTCGTGCCCAATCAACAAACCCATCGGCAACACTGAGACAGTGCAGAACATGTATGAGAAATCAATGGCGAGGTTGCAAAAAATCAAAGACGCTGCTTACAATGTTTCGATCAGTGGGTGCGAGTTTAGAATACTGTTGCGTGAAATTCCTGGCCTTGAAAATGAACTTTGTTCGCACCTCTATATCAAGAACTCTATTAATATTCGTGATGCCTTTTACGGGGTAGAACCGAGGCTACTAAAACAGAGTCGAGGAAGGGGAAAAGATCCACTATGTAGAAGTCATCAGTCTACCCCTACATTTGTAAATATGGTAAATTTCCTGTATATCAACCGAAAGTGTGGGTGGGTGCAGATTGTCCCCCTGACTGTTTGCATAGGTAGGGTATTATCATTTCTAAGGTTCTACCTCTTAGGAAACTATCATCGAATGTTTCCGTATAAAAGCAACTCCAAACTGATGCTCCCTTTGTGTTCAGTTTGTCCCGACACTATGAACCGGGACGACTCTACACACTGATAAGGAGCGGTGTATAGTTTGAACATGGATAGTGGAATAGGTCCGCAAGGCCGTAGATATGGGTTATGGCTTGGTGGACGTGTTTGAATTTTGGGAGTATGAGGTAACGTGCTTTTACAGACACCAATTCAGGTCTTTTCGCAGAGTACGTGAACATGTTTCTGAAATTGAAACAAGAATCATCCGGCTATCCATCCTGGTTTCAGAGAGGAGGACAAGGACAAATACATTGAGGACTACCGGCGCGCAGAGGGAATTACTCTAGAGAAGGCATCGATTTCCAAAAATGAGGGGCAACGCACTTTGGCAAAGCTAAAATTGAACTCAATGTGGGGCAAATGGGTACAGAACCAAAACAATACCCAGACTACAATTGTCAATTCTGAGAACGAGTTTTACGAGCGTTTAACAAGTCCGGGTACTGAGGTTACAAACCTCATTCTTGAACGAAGTGGTGGCATGGGTCACTTGGAAATATTCCGAGGACAGTCACCTGGGGGAAGAATGTTAACGTGGCAGTTGCTGCTTACGTAACAACCCAAGTTCTGCTCACACTGTACGAGTATTTGAGCAAATCTTGAGATTTGTTAGGCCGTGCATCATAGTATAATTCCTTTATTAGTTCCAACTTCATACACAATTCTTATATAAATTCTACAAAATTAAACGCCTCTACATGTTTCGGGCATCATCCGCCCATCCTCAGGAGGTCAGTGTCTTTAATTATACATGTATGTAGCCTCTGGTGTTGTCATTCTCTGCAGGTGGCCGTTTTGTGCACTTGCACTTTCATTTCCTAGTATGGCGTTCAAGGTGCAACATCCATTTAACTAATTGTTGCAGGACCAAGTAGTTGTGGTAAATCAGCATTTGTAATTATACTGTTAGAGTGCAGGGGGCAGCTTTGTGACGTGGTTGAAAATACTGTGTGGTGTCAAGTCGAAATAACGCACCGCATCATCTCAAAAACGTACCATTTGTTACAGGCGTACCGGACTTCGAAAACCTTGAAAATGTACCTACGCTTATAGTGCCGGATGATTTAATGGACTGCTTATTCTACAAAACTTAGTCAATTATTTATCAAATGATCACATCATCGTAACATCAGTCTAGTTTTAATTACACAGAAATTTCTTTATTCTTTCACCGTGCATGTTATCGTACATTGTTTGAAAAGCCAACTCATGCACTATGCTTTAAAATACACATTAAAACAATCACTCTTTAAAACATTAGAATGTCTGCGTCTGTTCTGTCCTCTACATATTTCGGTCATACGCGACCATCTTCAGGGGATGTTCCTTGTACATGCCGCTTTCCGCCTGGTCACAATTTTACTTGGGTATGTGGCCGTATCTTCTGTAATATGTTTAACAATAACCGATTGCACTGCTATGATTTATTGTACTAGCTCAATATAATATTGTAATTGTGGTAATTAGAAAGACTAGATGGATATGGTATGAGTCTTGTAAACTTGCCTATCTGTGTTGTCATGTGTACCTTTGTGCTGTCGGTCTTGTTATGTACTGTCTCAACGAATGGGGTGGCTTCGCGTATTCGAATAGCGGGTTTGGTTCGTTGACCCTCTGTTCCTCTATTAGTTTGCTGTATTGGCGCTACATTTGAATATACATGTTTTCCCAATGATTCATTTTGCTGCTTTTTCTGCATGGTTTTATTAATTGCAGTCTATTTTCTGTAGTTCCATATTCATGCCTATTATTCACTATATTTCCTGGTAATGTTGATGCCTGGTTATTTTTATGTACCTTATGTGTTCTTTGTGCCTTTTGATTGGTCTACCGGACTGTCCCACGTAATTCATTCATTATGTATTATACTTCATTTCGGTGACAGAACAGACGCAGACATTCTAACGTTTTAAAGAGTGATTGTGTTTTAATGTGTATTTTAAAGCATAGTGCATTATTTGTGGTTAGTACTAATGGCCTGCTTTGGGTCAATCATGGGCTTTCGACTTGAAGAATGTATTTTTTCAGGGTGCCACCATACCCTCCCTACGCCATGGGCTCCGTCTATCGACCCTTACCCCATAGGTTGGGGATCGGTTGGTTTGTCGCGAACCACGGGTGGGTCGCGAGCCACAGGTAGGGTTTCCTTTTAGAAAGGAATAGACCCCCTGTTATGGATCGGTTTGGAGAGTTTTGGGGAGGTGGGGCTCCCGAGCAATAGGTGGGGTTTCCCTTTTAAAAAGGATTAGGTTATCCTTTTTAATCATATGGTGGTGCATCCGTAGTTTGGTAGATGTTATTAAAAAGGATTAGGATTGTTTAATTAATAAAAAGGACGGTGCCATCGTACATGTTGGTAGATAAGAATGGCCGATCCTTATGGATGGGGCATTTTTATTTACCGCTGTGTGGGGTTTCCCTTTTAAAAAGGATTAGGGTATCCTTTTTAATCATATGGTGGTGCATCCGTAGAGTTTGGTAGATGTTATTACAAAGGATTAGGATTGTTTAATTATTAAAAAAGGACGGTGCCATCGTACATGTTGGTACATAAGAATGGCCGATCCTTTTGTATGGGGCATTCTTATTTACCGCTGTGTACGATGGCAGGATGTTTTATGATGGCGGACGGATTTTAAAAAGGATCAGCCATTTAGAAAGTAGCGTAAGGATTGGTGGGGTAAAGGAAGGGTTAAAATTATATGGTTGCGGTTAGCGTGATGCCTTCGTGTAGTCTGGTAGTTGAAGATGGCTGCTGCGTTGATGTGAAGCAGTTGAATGTCGCGCGAGAACTGACGTGTTTTAGGTGTTGCATGCCAATATGGCAGCTGTTAGATTTCTTAGGCGTGTGACCAAATATGGAATTGTCTGACGTAAGGTGCCTCTGATTGGTTGGTGTATAGGTGTGGCAGGCTGTGACATGCCAAGATGGTTGCTGTTAGAATGTAGTAGGCAGACCGTTTTCCATATTTGGTATTGTTGGCTGTAAGCGCTTTTATTGGTTGGTGTACGATGTAGGTGGTACATAACCGTAATGGCGGCCAGGATTAATGGGAAAGAGGCGTGTTAGCTGCTTCCAAATAAGGAATGCTATCAGCTAGTGGGATGGCTGAATGTTTACAATTCTAAGAAGTGGCCGGGTTTAAACCCTTAGATGTCACGTACTCGTTTCTATCTTAGTTGGAAGGGATGCAAGGGGTGTACAAAGTGTAAAATGAATACAAGTGAATATGCTGTACATAGAGAGAGATTGGTTTTTATTAACAATGTTTTACAATTGCACTTGCACACATGCACATGGCAGCGTGTTGTTAGCATAAATAAGTGCAAAACCTGCCGCCATATGCCCTGAGAAGGGGTTGCCCTTCTGCACTACCTAAATATTCTATGAATAAGTTCTGCACGTCACTTGATCGGATTACGTCTAAAAATCTTGTGAAGGATTCGTGATATGTTTGTGGTAGTCGGAGCAGGTTGAAGTCACCAATAAGACAATTCTCTACTACTACAAAGATATCGTCGAACCATCTGTCCACAAACACCACAGCGTATGGATAATCTTCTAGTAATTCGTCGATAGGCCTGTACATGCCTAGGGACAATATTTGCTGTAGCATCTGCTCAGCTGGCACAGGCGGCTGCTGTTGCTCTGCTTGGAGGGTACTTATGGGTGAAGACTCCATCTGGAAATTGTCACAAGAATAACTATTCCAACTCCAATATGTAGGAATTTGTGGCAGTATTGGTGCCTAGGTATTTGAGGTTAAGTGAGACAGTTTTATCGTTTATGGAACGCAGATCCTCGTCGCTAGAGTCCCATAACGCCTAGGTAAGAACACTTAAAAATGTCTCTGGGTCTTGTAGAGTCATCAAAATAGCCTCGCCATATTTTGTCACAACCCTCTCCGCACGCTCGATAGGATACAGCATACCGATCTTCAGAGACGTAATTTTAGTCTGCTGACATGCGGCTACCATCTTAAATTTTGTAGCGAGATCCATCTGAAAAATCGAAACACCCGTGTAAGCTTCAAATAACAGGGACGCACGCGCGCGAGGAGCTGGCAGGAGACCGGCGACAGCGTAAAGAAAAAATGCTTACCTCGAAAAATCTTGTGTGTGTTGTTTCCTAGCGCACGCTCTCTCTTTGCAGGAAGACTTGATGTTGCTTCACGTCACTCTTAACAGTGCCTGTGCGTTGCAGTACTCTGCAAGTCCTTTTTATAGCCTCCTGACGTCAGCGTCTATTTTTGCAACTAGAGGCGGTCATGTGATATAGGGCGTGTCTAGATTTTGTAGAGGAAGCCTGCATCAGCAAAAGCGTATTTGACTCGCGTAGTACATAAATTCCTGGACGTCCGCATCAGCAATCGTATTTGACTCGCGTAGTACATAAATTCCTGGAAGTCTGCATCAGCATAATCGTATTTGACTCGCGTAGTATATGAATTAGTGCAATAAAGACCTAAGTACTTGGGTATATAGAGGGCGAGGAAGTCGATATTGTCATAACTGCATCAAGTCACGTCATATATGTACACAAGTCGCTATAGACATAACCGCATCAGGTCATGTCATCTTTACATTACAGGTTAGTAATTCATTGTTTAATCGTTATAAATATATGTGTATGAAATGCGATCTGATCCTATCATTCGCGCACGCTGATTTCAGAGTGAATATGGTACAAAACGACGATAATCAGACCCTGACTATGGCGCAAGACGACGATATGTCGCCAGACGATAGTCGGACTCCTCCTTCGCCTTCTACTCATCCTCCGAGATTCACGATCGAAGAGGAACAGACCAGACAGTACAGGCGTTTCAATGCTCGGGGAACGCAGCTTACGGTGCGTCTCTTACCTCCACCCGAGGGAGAGGATCCGACCCCCTTGTCCCATTTCCTAGACAGTGTGACAGAATTCTTCGAGCACGCGTTACGAGATCTCGAGGATAGCGATATGGTGGGAATTACTATCAGTAATGAAGCTGAGGTGAAAGACAGCTATAGGGATCAGCTTCAGAAGAAAGGATCACAAAGCGGGAGATGTGGTCTGGTCGGTGTTCGAGAAGGTGGCCCAGTCGAATGCTAGGTTTAATGCTATAGATTCATTAGTTATGACGGTCCATTCCGTAAAGATGCCAATCGGCTACGGCAAAATCACGTAAAAGGGTAGACCACTCGAGATCATGGTTCATTTGAAAAGAAGTATCGTACAAGTCAGAGCGGAAAGTAACTGTTTGGCTCACGATCTGGTCATTGCAAAAGCAAAAGTAGTTGGCGATCCGAATTACAACTCGTATCGTCGAGAGTGTAAGATACGTCCCGTGGTCGACTGTTTACTCGAGACGACAAGTATAGATCTGTCGCGCGGTGGGGGAGTACCCGAGCTGATGCGATTCCAAGAACATTTTAAAGAGTACAGGATCGTTGTTTTCGGAGGATTAAATTGCGAGGACATTTATTTCGATGGACAGGTAGAATCAGAATAAAGAATTAACCTGGTGCATGACGACGTAAATAGACATTTTCACGTGATTAAACAATCTTACGGGTGCGATGGCTAGAGGGTATGTATGCAGAGGCTGTAATAAGGGATGTGAACGTGGCATGACGCATAAGTGCGGAGAAACGTGTAGTGATTACAAGTCGATTCCTCCATGTACGTTCGCTGAAGAACGAGTCCCGTGCGAGTCCTGTAACAGGAGCTTTAGAAGTCGCTCGTGTTTCGAAAAACATAAGACAAACAAGCTTGGAGGCAAAAAGACTGCGAAAAAGGTGCGAAACTGCCCCGTGTGTAACGTGTGCGTGACGAGAAAGAATCACGAATGTTTCAAACCGTTCTGTGAGAATTGCAGGCAGAACATGGAAATAAATCACCTCTGCTATATGCAGCCTTTAAAGAATGAAGTGCCCAGCGCCGATAACGTATTATTCGTATTCTACGATTTCGAAACCACGCAGGACACGAAAATTAGCGAGACGGCAAAACTGTATGTCCCTATCCTCGTTTGCCTTCAGCAATTCTGTACGGCCTGCGAGATGCAGGACGACTATGAGCAGGATTGCGAGCGCTGCGGCAAGAGGCAGCATTCATTTTTCGAAGACCCTGTAGGCGATTTGCTATCGTACTTATGCGAACCGCGCCGTTGGTGCAAGGTCTTCGCGATAGCTCACAATGCCAAAGCCTTCGATGCGCAGTTCATACTGAATAGGGCTATTTTACTCAAGTGGACCCCCGAATTGATATTAAACGGGTTAAAGATAGTATGAAGATTCACCGTATTCAGTTTTTGGATTCAGTATCCTATATGCCGATGCCTCTGCGGAAGCTGCCCGATGCTTTTGGGCTGCAGGCGTCCAAGTCTTGGTTTCCCCACCTGTTCAACACGAAGGCAAACTAGACTATGTGGGGCCGATACCCGACATCAAGTACTACGGTGCTGACGCTGTCGGAGGACGAGAGGAGGGAATTCATGGTCTGGTATAATGAGTAGAAAGTCAAGGTCTTCGACAATAGGCACGTGTTAGAACAATACTGCCAGGATGACGTTACCGTACTGCGTCAGGCATGTCGCGTATTCAGACGCGAATTCCTAGAAATTGGAAATATCGAGGTTTTTCTCGAGGCTCTGACATTCGCATCGGCGTGTAACAAGGTGTTGCGTAAAAAAATTTTGAAACCAGAGACGATTGGATTAATTCCTCCCGGAGGTTATAGTGCAAATCGGAGGTACGGTAAGAAAGCGCTGATGTGGCTCTTGCATATGGAACGGACGGATGGGTGTCACATACAGCACGCAAGAAATGGGCGCGAATATAAACCTCCAGAATTTCCACATTACA
>Ga0268261_10002254_pt1 | contig 13766 bp, 11 predicted proteins | sample TergutNc150P1_FD_190353 | JGI IMG/M metagenome (GOLD analysis project Ga0268261, IMG submission 190353) | Nasutitermes corniger P1 segment gut microbial community from laboratory colony in Florida, USA - Nc150 P1 (SPAdes) (version 2) | ecosystem: Host-associated > Arthropoda: Insects >... | reverse complement strand
TCAAACGGCTATTACAAGATCTCCTCACAAATCTTTGCGGAAATTAAGTGCACAAACGGGTATTTCGTTAGGTTCAGCCCATACTGCGGTGAGGAAGATGCTGAAATTTTACCCATACCGAATGCAGGTTTTTCATGAGCTAATTCCTGGAGACTATGCTAAAAGAGTTAACTACTGCTGATGGTTTAAAAACCTAATTCGTGGCAACATTGGTGCTTTAGGTGTTTTTTTACAGACGAAGCGTGATTCCACCTTAGTGGTTACGTAAATAGCCAAAACTACCGAACACGGAGAACTAAAAACCCACATAATTACACTGAAACTGCTTTTCATCCACAAAAAATAGGCGTGTGGTGTGCCATTTCGAGGCGTCGAATAATTGGACCTTTGTTTTCTGAAACCACTATAAATGGCGAAGCCTACCAAGAACTTATCCAACAATTCATCGCATTGCTGCAAGTGGATGAACGTAACTGTTGGTTCTAGCAAGACACTGCAATTGCTCATACTGCTGCCTCTACTATGGAGATTCTGCATGAATTTTTTTGGTGAAAACGTAATTTCTCAAGGAGTTTGGCCACCAAGATCCCCTGATCTTACTAATCCAGACTTCTTTTTGTGGAGTTACTTGAAAGACACTGTTTATCGAAGCAATCCGCGAGACCTAAAGCAGTTGAAGATGAATATTACTCGTGCCATCGAAGAAGTAAATGAAAGAACGCTAAGAAAAGTTGCGAGGAACATGGTGAAACGTGTCGATAAGTGCATTGAAATGAATGGACATCATTTCCAAAACTTACTGTAAATACAGGTTAGTTGTGTAATATAACATGTTGTAAATCTTAGTAAATAAATTACTCATATTAAAATACAGTCCACTTTTAAGTTGAACACTCTGTAGAATTAATCCCAAAGTTCCTGCTTCAATGCCCCTCTTCATGCTGGCTATGTTTCAGTTTCAGAAGACAGAGTTCATAAAACTTGCATCTATAAAGTTTGACAAGTGAAAGATTCATCCACAGACCTCATTAAAAGCATTCTCCCATAGTTCCCAAAACCAATAAGAGACAGACAGTTCTTCTCTATTATCTCCCTCTCAATGATAAAAATCTCTATTCTATGTCGGCAGTGGGCATTTTAGTTTATAAAGCACCAAGCTTTGTCATTAACATAGGTTATGACAAACATTCAGTTATTGCTGCCAACACAGATCACTCACCTTACTTGTAAACCAAGGTTAGATTTATGTCAATGTTGGCAGTAATTCACATTTTCTTCAAATTATGAGTATAAGCTAATGTTTGACTTTGTAGTGTCTATGTGTGTGTAACAGTGTGTGCAAGTGTACATGCAGACACACACACACACACACATACATGCAAGGAAAATGGATTACTTCACACACAATGACCCCAACAACTTCTCTTGGTTTCCAAAATAACTGCATTGTTATCTATCTCTGTATTACTCAATTGCCAGTGTGATCATGACACACAACAATATGCAGTCAGGTTCTTCTAGTATATGGAGGTAACACATAAGAAGTCAAATCTTGTAATCCTCATGAAAACAACTCTGAAGAAAGGAACAATGAAGTTCACGCAACTTTTTTCCTATGACACATGTAAACATATAAGTTGCAAAGTACATCACCAACATGTACGTTTTAAGGTCTTCATGGCAGGGTTTTGACACCATGTGATGCTGTAGGGTAACACAGATGTTTCAGAGACCATGCTATCTCCATCCTTATGGCTGCATGAACTGCATCCAAGTTGACACTGAAGTGATTACAATGAGGATGCGGTTTGATTATACTGGAACCAGGACAGGTTCTCCTGAGCAGGTCATGCAGGCTTCTCATCCACCCCTGAAGGAAGCAAGCAAAATGTTTTCTCCCAGGACAGGATAGTTTTGGACTCTAAGGCAACCTTCCCTTACCTGTGGCCTCATAAACAGGTCCTGTGACTTCCCACTTCCCTTTTGTTGGAGCATGAAAAAAGAGCCATGTATATGCAATTTTCCCTATCTACATGTTATTCATATATGCTACTCTTGTAACACTGAAAATGGCCATTCTGCATTCTTTCTCAACTCCTGCATTTCACAGTTCCTACTGGCCTGGGCCAGGCTCTATATATTTAAACACAATCTCCCCCTAATCACTTGTAATTTAAAGTTTCCTGAACCAATGAGTATAGTAACAAAAGCAATAGACAAAGATATGAGAGCCATTTGTCATAGGAATGCTGGAAAACTTTTTTGATATTCAAGAGAATTCTTGGAAAAATGATTTCTGAATACTAAGTTCTTTGGCAACTGCTTTCAAACCCTGCATGACTGTTATAAATATCTAAACTTTCTGGCAGTGTCAACTATGACCCACTTCCTTCAACCTTAAAGATGCAGGCAGAATCTTCCTTCAGAACCATGGTGTTAACCTGCTACATTATAGTGTCAAAACCCAGAATACTGCGGGTATACACGGTCAATAATTATACAATAAAACCATCATCAAGGCCTGATGACTGAATCCTAATAACATACCCATAGCACATTATAACATACTGCCTTCAGTCACCTTACAATGTTACATTATGTTCATGTGGTCTTCAATGTAGTTGTATTTCATGTGCATGAATTCTACTGGTCAATAATTATTCATAAGAGGCTTTGTTATTAATGTTGTAATTATGCTGCATAAACATACAAACAGTGCAAATTTCTAAGCATTAACGTATTATATACTAGACGGCCTGTCAAACTGTCCTAAAAATTATGCTTTTAAATCAACGGCAATCAAGTTCGCAATAGCATTTTGTCTGAATGATAAAAAACAGTTACATATATTTGGCCTACTGATGTTAAAAAAATTATTACAGGTGGTCCTCAACTTCTGGACATTCTACTTTTGTACAACCCACACTTTCGTATATTATAAATTCTCAGCCCAAATCCAGCTTTTGTATGCTGAACTCAAATTTTCGCACACAGCTGACAAACAAACATTTCAAACTATCACATAGTGGCAATATAAAACTGAGTCCCAAACTGTATTTTGTGCCTACTAAATGCCAAAAAGGCCAATCCCGGTGACCACACGGTCTAAGGAATGGATGTGCAGTTGCTCATTTGCTGGGATTGCAGGTTTGAATCCTGCCAGGGGGCATGCATGTCTGTCTCTTGTGAGTGTTGCATGTTGTCAGATTAAGTTCTCTGTGACAGGCTGATCACTTATCCAGAGGTGTGCTACTGAGTGTGGTGTGTCTAAGGCAGGAATTACATCAGGCTACTTTACACACTACTGCCCAGATAATGAGCGAGCAGCAAGTAAACTAGCCATGCCTATTACATGTAGGAATGAAAAGGCTGGGCAATCAGTATCACTTTAGTTCATCATTCAACATCTCAGAGATGAAATGAGGAATTGTATTGTTTTATCACAAAATATGTACTGGCCAGATCAATTACAATAAGAGAGTTCAGAAGCGCGATAGTATAAGCCAGTGAGTAGTGAGTAAAGTTGAACTGACTTCAACTTCACTCACTCGGATTTAGTCGCCTGCGAGTTTAAAAGCTGCTAGTAAACTAGCTGGCGACTAGTGTGTAGAGTAGCCCCATGTAATAACAAGCCTGTGTGTGGTCACTAGGCCTTGAAAATGTGGATGCCTAGGCCCATAAGAGCTGTCAAGCTATGTAAAAAAAATGCCAGAAGAGGTATGTGATATAAGCAAAATTTGAGGCAAGACATGACTCTGGAAAGTTTACTTGTATTTTTCATATTTTATGACAAAAATGACAACTTTGATGTTGGTGTGGGCAGTTCAGTTTTCACACTAGCTTATTTTGGTTAGGCCTCATGTTCTTTGTTGTTGGCTATCCTGGCCACTTACTCTGGTAATGCAATCTGATGGAAAAAAGCTGAGTTAAATCATGATGGTGGTAATACGTAATTTGCGTGTAGAATGCGGCCACTGTACTATAAAGATGTATGAAAATGTTTTAAGCAATGTTGTTAAGGTTACTAATGCCTCATGAGTTTTGTTGGCCATCCCTTATGTGGCCATCAGAATTATGGAGAATAATGACTCATGTTAACAATTACCTTTGGTTGAATTAATGCATGAACGTACCGTAATTGTTGCAAGAACTGTTTCGTTTGTTGCCCATAAATAGGGATTTTAAAGTACATTTTAAGCAATGACATATATATCTATTGCTCAATTTTTGTACATTTCTACTTTTGTACACATTTTCAGGAACAAACTGTGTATGAAAGTCAGGGACTGCTTGTATTATGAAGAAAAATGGAATCCATATTCACCAGCTGGAGGTGGCGGCAACGAGCACTGTGGAGATTTAAGTTTATGTAACTTCTGAAGATGCTGTAGCTCGGTCATCTGGTTGATTCAATCAATGGCAGCACTGAGTGAAAACAAGATCTCCTAACCATCTGTAATAATAAGACAAACGCGTTCCAATAAATAAAGTGTAGTACGAATCTTCATAACCTACAGACACATAACACAACAAAAGTGTGTAACACCTAAGTTAGGTTAGAGTCTGCATTTCTATAGCATCGTCACATCTCTCTCTCAGGGCAAATATTTGTGTATAAATCCTTATCAGTAAACAATGTCATATCACTAACGTCTGTCCCATAAATTCCGTATATTCTTCACTAACTACAAAGGAGTAATTACCTTATATGCAATTTAATTTCACATCAGGAAACTTCTCGGCAGCTTGTTTAACCACTACACCGCCTTCCAAATTTTGTTCGGGTCAAACTGTAAGAACACACCGAAATGTTGCGCAACTTTTTTTTGCCAACCACACATAAACACATGTTATTACTAAACATCAAAAACACAAATTACTGTAAATAATTACAACGATTTTACGTACATAGTGTAATATAAAAAAATTCACGTCTCATTCATAGCTTGCTTGATGTGTATCAACAAGTCCCAAGCAACACAACAGTCACGTGATACAATACCCACTAATCGAGTTTAGTAGCATCTACACGGATGGATCACTGATATCTTTGCCGAGCGCACAGTAACTGACATGAATGAAAACCATCCCACGAGGGTTGACGTGAGTGCCTGCAGGTATTTTTTTTTCGTACAGCCGGCGTGGCGCTCTGTTAGAGAGTGATTGGCGGTGGATACGCGTTACCTATTAAAAAATACTGTACTCTGGACTGTAGTAGAGCCTCATGAAATCTAGTAGAAATTTACCAAAGTTTTGTAAGAAATTCTGCTTTCATCGTCAGGGTGAAACTGGTAACGTACTACCAGACTGCATTCTGTATAGTTAACATTAATAGAACTTCGAATCACACGCATTTACTTAGAGTACTTTTCTTGAGTCAGAGGACGTGTACTTTGCAAGACCTTGAATACGCCAGTGTGTACGGCAGCAGACTTCTCACGAAGGAGTAAACAGGTTTCCCGTAAATGTCAGTGCCCACATACGGAACCAGGATGTCACATATCCCAAGACAAAAATGCATATTTATCATCTTGAGATCCTCCTGTCTTATGGATACTTAATTGCTCTGAATGAATGTACCGGTAGTTCATTCAAAAGAATTCAGTGTTGGCTGGGTGAAGCAAGCAGACAAAAAGCAAAATAACGTTCTTGGTGGATATTTTTCTCAGTTACCATATCAAATGTTACCAATAAGTTTACACCATCATCTCCCATAGTTTCAAAATCACATGGCTCACTTCTCACAAACGATATAAATTACGTCTTAAGAGAACTGCAAGAACAAAATTACATAACAAGTGTATGTGGGGGGTCAAGAAAAAACAATTTTAACCCCAAATTTACAAGTTCCCTTTTTTTCCTGATGATAAATGGTGGCCAGCTTTTTCAGACATGCTTTACACAGCTCATTTCTCCCACTTCTACAATAATTAAATCGAAATAAAACCGTGAATGTAATAACAAATTATTAAAAAAGAGAATTATGTAAATCTCTTGTTTTGCATCTTCTCATGCTGAAATTCATTCAGATCATATAACTCAATAATCTTATTCCATCAGCCCTATGGGGCCAGGCATGTCAAAACCTCACATGCTCATCCATGCCATCTTTTAGATTTCTGAAGCATTAAACCCAGAATTCTCTGTAAATTTACAGAGTTGTTATTTTATTAAGTACAAGACATCCATGATGATAAACTTTCTCGGTACAAAATCTGGAAATAGTACAAATAGAAAAACATCTCTGCTATTTCAGAACTCCATGGGGCCATAGTAACAGCCAAACATAAATCTTGTCTACTGTTTGTTTATGCTCCAATAAGACATTCTGGCAATTTTAAAATGTTTGGAAACCCTATTTCATAGTAGGCCTACTGGGTCTCAAGCTGGTGTTTTCATTTTTTACCTGAAAATTTATAGGACAGCAAATTTAGACAGGCATAATAAAAATCTCTTCATAAAACCATAACACGAGTATGAACCAAAAGTTTCTGGATGGAGGCAATATAACAGTTGTAGGCTTATCTTAGTTACAGGTCAGTATTTTCCCTTCATCACAGGCCTGTTCAACCTTTTATATGTTGCTGGCAACATCTGCAAAATTCATTCTGCATGTGGCAACATGGAATTCAATGCACATAATGGAGTAAGTATAGTGTATAGAAAATAATGCCTATGTATTTTTCCTTATATCATGTGCTACAGTGTCACTATTTTTATCATATTTTTACAAAATGTGTTAGTAATGTAATCTGTCTCTCCATAAATAAACAGCTTATCCTTTTTCAAAATTGCTTCAATGTTCAGTCTGGGCTGTGCCAGGGAAGTGCTGAAAAGACATTTTCTTATTTCAAATGTCATTATGCAGGCTACATAATGCTGTGTCACAGGTAACATGGTTGAGTGGGGATGCCTCATAAGTTTGTACACCTGGCCCAGCACCAATCTCACTGCTGGAAGCATCCCTGGAACTCCCATTTCAAGATGCTGTCCATCACCAACAGTGATTCAGCTTGAATCATCACAGCATCCTCAAACCTTCATCACTTTAACCAAACTTTCATCTTTGGGAACAGAATGATGTCAAAAGGGGATACAAAGGAAGGATCTGCCCACCATGGCCTGATCTTGCAGGTCCTTGAATACAGAAACTCAGTTTTTTTTCCAGTTGTCAGTCAGTGAACAGGGCATAAATTTTTCAGCGATCTGCTTCATGTTGAAATTTTGGTTAAAATATGTAGGCCTAAAATGTTAAATATACCATTAACCCTTACCCTGCTAATGTGGAGAATAGGGTGAGCTCCTAATAATGCCAGCAAATTGCAGATGGGATTTAACTCACCATTAAAGGGTTAATTATGTCCTCATGGATGACTTGATACACTTCATCCAGATTTCCACCAGTCCACTTGATGACATGCAATCTAAAAATTGAAAATCTGCAACCACAGTTTGGCTGCTTGTAGTGTAAATACTCTTCAAAGGTTGTGTTCTACTCAACACATTATCACAACAAAGCACTGTTTTTAAGTGTTTAGTAAGTCTGACACACCGGTTTCTCATGGTCAAAACAAAACTTGATGATAATTCTCTGTTCCTTAAGATCTGACTTTCCACTGGGCTGTAATGATTACAGAATGCACTCAGCATAAACACACACAAATGTCAGTTACACAAAAATGCAACATTCTGTTACAGTGACATTGCACAAATTCACAATAAATCGACTGAGCAGTACACAGCATGGCACAGCTGCATCGTATCTATCTGGTTAGCACCCAAAGTGGCCAGCCTGGAAACCTTTAGCTTGCACCCCACACTTGCAAAAAGCGCAGCTGGTGTCATAATTCTGCACAGTATCCAAATTGTGTGTCCAGTCCATTATAATGACAGAAATAATAGAAGACAAGCATCACACTCTTACTTGCTAGACAAGTCGCCTTCTTTCTCTACTTATTTAGTCAATCTGTGTTCAAGCTCCACATTTCCCTTAATATCAAATACAGAAATGTGATATGTTCTTTTCTGTACACATGGACAACAGGCAACAGAACAAGGAAATGATACAAGAATGTATAAGAAAATTTATTTGCATACTGCTACAATACAGAATGTACAATACCTCTACATATGAGACAGCATATAATTTCTCTTAGCACAAGAATCATTCAAATTCATACTGCTTCATAACAAGGCTGCTAAGGCACACTCTCATTAATAGCACTGATATAAATGGAACCAATTTGCTCATCTCCGTGGGATGAAGAATAACAAAACCGGCAAAGGAGAGCCAAACTCCATAATATCTGAATTTTGCAAACATCTGCAATTATGGGAACTTCTGAAACACCCACCTTTACAAGATGAAGTTTTTTTTATTCTGGATAATCTCTGATCTAAAAATAAACTGACTTTTATCATTAACTTCTCGTTCACTTTAAAATGTAAGAAAACAAACTCCAGTACCCTGGTGGAATTGGCCATTTATGTAAAATGTAAATTTACAAAATGTTACTGTACTTCAATGATTGTTACATTCTGCTGTGTCTCCCTGTAAGTTATAAATATGAAAGAATGAAGTATTTTACATTGGAATTATGCCAGTATGAATGGAACAGCTAAAAAATACAAGTGAAATTTGTTACACTATTATTATTATTATTATTATTATTATTATGTTCAGTACAACATATAGTAACAGCATTCTACACATTTGAGCAGTAACAAACACTCACACTCTGCTGCTATCAACAATAAAACATTTTGATGTAACTCGAAGGAATTAAAAAATTGTGAATGCACTCTTTGAAGTAACTGACTCAGCAAGCTACCTCTCAGGTTTTATGTTACATTTTACTATATTTTGAGTGCAAGCTATTTTCTGCAAAAAGCAATAAGGTGATCTACAACTGTAACCAGCTAATTAACTGACTCCTTTTTCTGGTATCAGAAGCAGAACGTTCAATATACTAATGTACAATGCCTGCATTGGATGTAACCTGACCCCATCACATCTACTTTCTTCAGCACATTCTACCTCCCTAGCATCAATCTTAATGTTGTAACGAGTGTATTATAACAAGTGTGTTGTAACAAGGTATAAAAAGTGTAAATATCTTGACAAGTATGTATTTTCCAACTTTCACTCACATTTAAGGTAGGCATACCTTTTTTTTTGGGGGGGGGGGGGGGGGGGGGGGCTGTGGAAGTAAAAAGAAATTAAACTACAAAAGAAAGTGACAAGATTAATTCATCTAGGGAGAGTTACTTCCTGCAAATAATTGTCTAAAACATTAAACAAACTCCCAGTGTCATGTATGTATATAATGGCAACTGTGTACGACATAAAACTGAAGATGACTGTAATACATGTCAAAGATTCAAAGACAGGATCTGCAATTTCAGTGATGTAAAACTGATATTAAGCCGGTCCCAGTAGCCACGCGGTCTAAGGCGTAGGTCTGCGGCCGCTCGTCTGCTGAGATCGTGGGTTCAAATCCCACCAGGGGCATGGATGTTTGTTGTGAGTGTTGTGTGTTGTCAGGTAGAGATCTCTGCAATGAGCTGATCACTCGTCCAGAGGAGTCCTACCGACTGTGGTGCGTCATTGTTTGTGATCTAGAAACCTCAAGAATGAGGAGGCCATGACCCGCGTTGGGTCGCAGCACCACAGAAAAAAAAGGATAAACAACTATACAATAATTTATCAAGTTATTTAAAGAATATACATCTTTTCAAAAGAAAACCAAACCATTTTTATTGCAACATACTTTCCATTCTGTAGTGGAATATTTGTTTTATACATTGTTATCACATAAAATGTAATTGTATATTATAGCAGGACTTAGTGTAAAGAAATGGGACCTTTGTAAATCTATGAAAATGTTACCTTGTTAAATCTTAAGAACATGACACGTTAGCGACAAGTATGAATAGTTTTATGTTTTATGTAGAGACCGGACTGATGTGCCCTACAAAAATTTTGCCCAAATAGGATGAATAAAAAAAATACACAATAAGAGATACAATGTACTCCCATATCCTCCTCAGTATTATGAATGGTCATGCATGCACTGAAATTCTGAGTGCATGCCTTGCCTCTAAAACAAAATAAATTCGTCATAGTTTCTAAAATAAATGAAATTCTCAACTACTGAACAGTTGAAACTGTCTACTTCACCTTCAAATATTTTGTTGAAAATGTGTTTTAAAAGCTTATAAATTATATTCCTTCCTTTAGAGTAGGAGACCACATTTCACACTCCTGCCATGTGAATAGAAAAACTGTTGGTATGTAGCATTTTGAGATGTAATTAAGACAGTAGTTCCAAGATTTCTTTTTCACTTAATTTCGTCATGAACATCTATTCTTGGGGGGGTTTTCCCAGATACTGTTTAAATATCTTCATGTGGTTTATTACATATCATTACAACCTTCAGGTTTTGAGTGTGTGTTGTGTTCATGCATTTACTTTTGCCTACTTGTACATAATCTTCTTTGCTGGAATAATGAAGAACTTCTGCACTGTTCCCCATATTATTTATATTCTCTGTCAACTAATTAAAATCTTCTACATGAACAACCAGCACATTCAAATTTATGTAAGAAAAGTATAGCACATACATAACATCACTTTTTCCATATAAACTGATGTAATTCATGCAAAGACAGCGCAGTAAATATGAGAAAGTGCTTTGAATTGACCAAGAAGTTTCCTTATTATAAATTCACTTTACTCATTGGAGGAATATTTTGCTTGGAATTCCAATAGAGATCTTGGCTTAGTGTAATCATTTTAAAAGTAAACATTTAAATATTTTTACATGTAACACAACTCAATACTATTCTATATTACTTTTAATTTGAATATTTAACTCTTAGGTATGTTTATATAAATACACATAAATCTAGATGTAGTGAAAAACTAACTTCCAATAGGTCCTTAAATTTTGTATTGTTATTTACTATATTGTATTGTGTAGATGTTTATATATTACAAGATGTGTTGTAAATTGTAATCTGTAATTGACATGTCCATTGTTACATATGTGACTGAATGGATGAACAAATAAACCAAACCAAACCAAACCAAGAAGGAAGGTTATGCAGTCACTAAGCACAAAATGAGGATATATGGGAGAATGGGAGTCGAGCTGTAGGAATTTTTAATCTCAGCTATGATGGATGTGAGTTCACAGCTTCACACCCCACGGGAAAAGCTTTATACCCAGTTGATAATAGGTAACAGGCTGCTTGGACACCAGAGTTACTCTAGTGTGGTGGTGAAGAAAACATTGTTTACAAGATCTAAGGTTCTTACAGCAGGTTAGTGAAGACTCAAGTCTTTGAGATGTGATGCTGTGTTGCTGGGCAAGTAGTTCCAAACATCATCTTCAAGATCCATCATGACTCCGTGAAACATCAGAATTACGTGCCCAACAACATAGTGTCATATTGAAGGGAACTTTATTGTCTAAAAAACCTTCTTGTCATTGTTGGGAATTGAAACCCAATTGTCAGCCTGTTAGCCAGTCACTGTACTGATTGAGCTATCCCAGCTGTACCTTCTAGTAAGCTTTGAAAAAAATGAAAGAGCTTCATTCAAAGAACAAAAATATGAGCTTGAGCTGGCATTAAAAGTAAGATGTGTGTTAAAAGAAAAAAAAAACCATCACGGAAATAGTGAACTTAAGGCTATCAGCCACCTTACACAATGGACAGCTACTGTGATTTGACAAAGAATGAAATGTTTAAAAATACTGTGTTTTGTAGAATTACATCATTCTTGAACAATGCAGAATAACCTCAAAACTCGTGAGATATGAGGTTTACACAGCATTAATGTTGAGGGTTCTGGTTTTCTAAGATGATAAGCTACATAGTGGAGTTAAATGATCCTGACATTACAAAATATCAAGATCATTTAACCCCATTACACAGCTTAACATCCTGAAGACCACAATCCTTAACCTCAGTCTTCCACCACCAAAACTTTAAAATGTTACACAGTTCACTTGCAAATTCTGGTCCATGTGTAAAGAAGAAATACGACAGAAAGAAAGAGGAAAGAAAGGGAGGAGGATAAGGACCATGAGGAGACGATGGTGATGAAGACGATGAAGGTTGTGGGGGGGATGGTGGTGGTGGAGGAGGAGGAAGCCCAAGATGCACTCTGTTCCGTTACTCCACACAAGAGCTTGATTCTTTGTCACATGCACCCCATAACATGAGTATTGTACATTCCCAATATCTTGCAATGCCAGGGTGAGTCAGCATAATGAATCTGGTATTTTAGTCAGCTTCCCATATTTTATAACAAAAGGCAAGGTTATGGTAGCATCACATTTGGGTGCTGATCCATTTACATTACCTGTAACATGTTCAAACAGTTCACTGATTTTCATTAAACTAGGTATTAATATAGTATCACTACAGGCTAATCCACCCTGTCTTAAGCTCCTAACATCACTTTTGCAACATGGTGACCCTGCCAGCTTGTGACAATCAAGTTAACACTACTGTCTCATAATGTAATGTCCTGACATTTTGTGTGGTAACATTTTACAAAATGGGACTTTTGTCTAGGCAGTTCTTTCATGTAGTATAATACAACATGGCAACCATATGAAATCTAAAAGTAGCTTGGTTCAATCTGATGGGCGGGCAGGCGGGCAGGCAGGCAGGCAGGCAGGCAGGCAGACAGACATTAAGAAATATGTCTCCATGTAAACAAAACTATGATTATAGCAAGAAACAAGATTTTTCTGAGCAACTTCATGTAGTTGCAGACTGCATTACTAGAAATTATGGACAAAAATGGACCATTTGATTTTACAGTTATTCATTTATAGTTAATTTAATTTTATATTACTCACAGAACTAATGTAGGGGTGACACCTCTGTGACTGGAATTTTGATCTAGTAGTATTCTGCACTGAGCCAAGATATGTACATTAACCACTGCTGAAGGCTTAAAAATATGTTATTTAATAAGTGTTTTTGCAATCTTATAATTGTGTAAATTTACTGGACACCAGCAGTAAAAGGTAAGGAAACTTTAAATAGAAATTATTACATGTGTTGCTTGATATTATTTCTATGTCAGCAAATCATGATTCCTAAATATTAACACACACTGGGGGGAAAAAAAAGTGTGACCTTAGACCTGAGACTATTAAATCAAAATTCCATTATGCATAATAATGATAGCTTTTAACTGTTTCCACTCCTGTTTGTCACAGTCAAGATAAAAGTTTTGTGCATTTGGCTGCCTTCTTCCAGTACAACTGTGAATTCTGTACTGTTGGGCAGTTTTCTTTTAAGTCTTTATTATGCTGAATAGCAGTCAATTTCTAACAATTTGGAATTCAAAATTCTTTTAAGACTAATTGTACTTGTTCTCAGTTACAACAGTATTAACACCACATACTTTTTTTTTCACATTCGTACCATGCATCTTGATACTATCAAAGTTTTATTTATTCACCAACTAATGCACTAGTGAGTTGTATTAAAAAAACAATATTAAAATTTACTTTTGATATTCATGGATCCATGCTTCGTAGATGACTCAGTAGAAATACTAACAAGATGCAGCTTTGTAATAGAATTTATTATTCCAAAGTTTATTGAAGGTTCAACATGTTTTGAGCAGCACACCGCTCATCATCAGGAGCTCTAAACTGTATTTGCAGCCTCTGGTTTACATACCCATGTGGTGACCGGCCGTTGTCAAGGCTGAGTGGGAAATGGATCCATTTCCCAC
>Ga0268261_10002253_pt1 | contig 13768 bp, 15 predicted proteins | sample TergutNc150P1_FD_190353 | JGI IMG/M metagenome (GOLD analysis project Ga0268261, IMG submission 190353) | Nasutitermes corniger P1 segment gut microbial community from laboratory colony in Florida, USA - Nc150 P1 (SPAdes) (version 2) | ecosystem: Host-associated > Arthropoda: Insects >... | reverse complement strand
ACTGAACTCAGGGCGCTCAACACCAATACACTTCCAGTATTAATTTTACAAGCCCCCACAATTATTCCTCACGAATAATTAAACAATGAATCATCATTACCAGCCTCGGCACGTGTTTCTCAGTCGCAGCTAGAAGCATTGAACTCAGGGCTCTTACTACAAACACAATCTGAAGAACCTCAAGAAATTTATAATAGATCATTATCAAATTTCCCCATCTTGAGGCCAGGTGATCCGCAGTATTAATAGTTCGCGATGCATCTACAAGTTTCTGAAAATAATTAACGATCGCAGTATTATGGGCAGATATAACTCCACTAGTTATGGCGACCGAGTCTTTCACAATCCAGCGTCTCGTTGCCTCGAGGTACGTCATCTCCTCGACGCATCCGGACTCCCCTCAGGCAACGCTGGATGCAGCAAGTGCACAATTGCAACAGAAGATCGAACCTCTATTGAGTACCTTTACTCGTCGTACCTTTTGGATGCCAAGCTTACTTGCCCGACCCTTTCAGGCCCGTCCAGTCTCCTAGCTCCAACATGGCCAGCGACTCCTGCTCCATCAGCCGAGACCTATTCAGCATAGACCGGGCCCGCCAGGCTACTTGCCAGTTTCTTCTTCAGGCACTCCAAGACCCTCCTCTCGGCTCCGCAGTAGGCACGACTCTTGCTGCCTCGACAGTTCATGTATGAGTCCCTTCTCAAGCCTTCAAACCGTTCTACGAGGACATTGACCTCGCCCCAGTACCAAACGTCATACTACAAACCAATCACCGAACGATAGCCCGAATGGTGATAGCAGTGAAAGGGAGCAGAGGTTAACCAAGAGACTAGAGTATCGATCGGTAAAAGAAGCGGTGAATAGCCTCTAACCAAGGCTGTCAGGGCTATTATACAGCCCTTGAGCGCGTCATAAAGAAATGACCGGCTCATGGTACAGCATAAAATAAACAACTTCTTGATAAATTTAATGTCAAAATTGAACTTCATGAAAGAAACTGCCTTTAATTTACACTGACCTGTGCTTAAGACATGCTTTTGAAAATCCCACCCTCATCCACAGCATGCCCCACCACTTGGTTGTGAATACTACACATGGAAGTGCAAGAGATGAGCCTGAAATGTGCTCATGTCGCCCAGCTTTCGGTGGCAAAAGCAAAGTTTGTTCAGGGTTGCATAGCATGTGACAAGCTCCATGAGGTACAGTGAGTGGCTGACAGGAGTGCATTTCTGGGAATTAAAAAATACCTATAGCACTGTAACCATTGCACTGTTCTACTAGTCGGAGGGTCTCGGGATCGATCCCCGGTCACTGGGGATTTTTTCCAGGGCATCAGACAGTTCCATGTGCCCTGGGGTTGACTCAGCCTCTAAAAATGAGTACCAGGATATTCCTGGGGGTAAAGACAGCCGGTGCGTAAGGGTGACGACCTTACCACCTTCATGTGCCGAGTGTCTAGAAATTCTGGAGCCTTAACCTACCAGGAACCCCAAAGGCCACTAGGCCTGTAGTGGGATTACTGTACCTTTTACTGTAACCATTGACAGTAACTTTTTTGGTCACATAGACCTAGGAAATCGCTCCTACGGTAATGTCCTGAACTCATGAATCACTTTGTGTATTCACTGACGTGACAATTATTAGTTTCTCATGTCTACTCAGCAGGGAAGCCATCATTTGCAGATCAGTACACATATTTCTTAATGCTAATTGTTCTACTCATGCTATTTATTTCTTCTATTTTGCATGTTATGGTTACTTCCTTGAGGAAACTGACAATAGAACTAACCCTGCAAACACAACTTGCTCATGTTATTCAGTGACACCAAGGATTTGGCAAAATGTATCATTTGAATGTTTTGACACATGAACAAATCAGGCATATGTACAACAGAGAAGAATTTAAAGTATTGGATAATGAAGGGGGGTGCCTTAAAAGGATGGCTTTAACAGAGTTTGAGGTGCCAACAGACTAAGCTGCAAGACTTTGACTGCTTAGCTCATGTGGGGTCCTGGGTCCAGATAGATCCATTTTAGCAGCTCTGTGCTGTCTCTCCTCAGTCGTGAAAGCCATGACTGAAGGTTTATACAGGAATTCATTTTAAAGCAATAATTTGGTAGTGTATTTCCCATAATCATTTCTAGGTTTTAATGCAGAAATGTCTCAGGAGATAATTGCAAATCAGAAGATAAATTTGAGGATGTTTCAAAATTAGCTGTACAAGTGGAAAGCAGGTTTGTGCGTATGTTCTTACTGCTGGTGTATAGTATGTAGTGAATATATGTAGCAAATTTATTTTGTTGCTAATGATATTGTATTACCAGTAGCTGAACGGTGGCATTTTTGGCTTCACCACAGTAGTGCATTGTTTGTTTCCGGTACAGTTTCATCACTTGTGCGCAAGCTGAAACAACAGGCAAGGGAACAGATGGAGGAAAGAAGACCAAACCTTGTCTCAGCTCTAAATCAGATGGGTGACTTTTATATGGAACTCAAATGGGACTTCCAAAGTTGGGGTGAGCATTACTTCTGTGTGCTATTTATGTGAACTCATGCTTGTAGGTGTGGCTGTTGTGTAAAATTTGTCTAAATAGCCCGTGTTTTGAAATGTTATCAGTTACAGACCTTTTTCTGTAGAAGTCAGAATATGCTTATTCATATATAAATTGAGGTACTGGGTGTTCCATGACTTAATGCCAGTGTCGGTATTTAATGAACTCATTCCCAGGGCCATTCCCAGTCAGATTTGTCGTATGAACTTGGGTCCAGTTTGTAGAGGTTCTGGAGGTTGGGTATTTGAAGTTCACAAATGACGTACACATAATGGAGGTGCTTTATGAATAAGTTTGTACTCTGAGGTTTGAGATTCTCACTGAAGCTGAAGATTACTGTCTTCAGGGGTATGAGGAGGGTGAGCCAATGTAGAGCTCTGGTTGGGCTGTTGGGGGGTGGGGTGGAAGTAAGGATATACTATATTTTGCAGTAAATACATAGGGATCCCCTTTGTCCAAGTTTTTGTGGGACACACACAGTTTTGTGGGCTTTAACAACTTCTGTCCCACTGTCCTGCAAGATTCTGTTCGTAATGCCAATAGTCCCAGGTTTTTTCAAGTAATAAATGTATGACATTTCTGATGAGACATAAGAACATTTTGTCTTTACACACAGAGGGAGGAAATACCTGTAGGAGTAGGATAGCCATGAGTCAGCTACAGAGAGGAAGGAATAGGAGAGGAGTATCTGTAGATTAGTGATTATGGAGTCTGGACTGAGACTGTGTAAAAAAAAATTAGTAAGTGAAGTGAGAATCTCAGTCTGGACAAAGGTAAAAAAGGTAAAGGTAAAGTTCACCCCATAGTCTGTTATGAAGACAGACAGGAGGAATAGAGGTATAGCTGTGCTCTGTCTAACTTCGGCACTAGATTGGGGTGGGTGGTTAATGCCACATCCCAGCTGCTTTGGCCCTGGGAATGATCTGGAACCATTTGTGTAGGAGGCTGGTGTGGACAGGTGCAAAAATTCACACCCCAACTAGGATTTGATCCATGGACCACTCAGCCCGTAGCGAGTTGCTGTACCTTTGAGTTGGTGTAGTATTTTTATTGTTTGTATTTCGTTATTATGCCTGTATGTAATATTTCTGTTATCTGAGTTATTGTTATAATGTAAATAAATTGCTATGTTGTTTTCATTGCATGATGGGTTGAAAATTTTGTCTTCTAACCTCCACCACATGATTGTTAAAGTGTACTAGTTTTTTTATTTTTAAAAATGGGAGCCCTATACAAATATATGAAGTGGCCACCTTCTACTTGGATAGATGTACTGAGCCATTCTCTTACCAAGTGTGTAACCCATCCAAAAATTGATGGGCCATTTGATTGGCATGTCTTGCAGCATCTAAACTTTGATGAAGTCATTTGTCTGTTGTGTTTACTCTGAATTTGTTTTATGTTTGTTTGTTTTACGTGACTTCACATGAAAGTCTAAGATTAAGTAGGAGACTTTTGTACTTAGAGTTGTGTGTATAGGAAATTCAGCAGTGGTTCACTTGTGTGAGTAGGTATAGGTATGTTGTATTCTTTCGTTTGGGTGATTCCCTGGCATCTGAATTTTATGTGCCGATGTTTCGGAACACTCTGTCTGTTCCATCTTCATAGGTCGTGTGAACAAGAAGAATAGCTGGGACAAGACTGCTAGGGTATTTATACAGGTAAGAGTTTGGCTCAAAAGAAGCCCGGGCCAATCGGAAGGAGGAGGGATGGGGAGGGGGCATGTCCTGTTAGAGGAACAAGCTGTGGAGGGCAATGGCTCCAAGAGGGGGCCTGTAGTACGTTTGGAATCAAGGTATAGGTATGTTTGTTCAGTATTTTAGTGAACATAGTTACGCATAAATCATTCTTGAACTGCAGATACAATTGGTCCATTATTATTAAGAATTTGACCCATGTTTATATGAAGCTTTTGTCATTTAGTTGCCAATATGTCTATTTGCAGTTGCATCAGTAATGTGAACACTGTCATTACCAATTGAGCAGTTTTACTGCACAGGTGTAATTTCTTGTACCTTCGTTGTGAGCATGTTGTTTTTTGAAACCATGAGTAATTACATGCAATGAAGATATCAGTGATAGAAGCTATGGGCCGTAAAGGCTGTTACTGGTGGCAGTACACCAATGGATCCTGTTTTTATTTGGTATCAGATGAATACATCTGTGGAGGGTGGTTTTATTACTGGTCTGAGTTTAGATCTTGGTTTTATTGATGCTACTGCTGATTAGCAGTATGGGATGGGTGTTGCTAGTATCTGAATGATGTGTTCTGAGAGGGTTTCTTCTGTAACTCAATCTTAGCTCTTGGGACTGAAGTTACTTTTGGTATATGAGTGCATTTTGTTGATGGTAACATGTCTCACCAGCCTCAAAATGTCATATAATGTCAGTCTGCTTTCGAGTGGTATTCTAAGGATTAAGTGTGTATAGTTGAAGGAGAAATTTTATTGTGGTGTTTTTATTTAGACTTGGAACTTCAGTGTCAACTTTCATGGATCTGTTGTGTTTTTTAAAGAAGGTTGTTTAGTTTGTTTTTATATTTAACAGAATATTTTTGTGCCATTTTTTGTTGAACATTGTAGAGAGACAGGATTCCTTGATGTAGAATTATGTATTTCTGTATGTTGTGTAGACTGCACTTTGTCTTATCATCCTTGACCTATCATAATAATGTTTGGGTTAGTGTTTAATGAAGTGCATTAGTGTGTAAGGTTGCATAGATACTGTTTCTTATAATTAGTCAAAAAATGTGTCATGTGTTTGGATATTTCGTTACTCTGGAATGTAACACATCTGTATGGACAATATAACACAATTTAAGTAGGTAAAGGTATTTTATTACTTGCTTCTAGACATGTGAAAATAACCTTCTAGTCTTGTCTAAATATCTGTATTAGTTTGTAAATACAGAATTGTGATGTGTTTTTACAGTGCCACTGGTGTCAAGAATTCTTCCATCAGACATTTGTAGAATTCATAAACGTGGATCATCTATTCGCCTTGACACAACACTGGTAGACTTCAATGATATGAGGTGGGAACGGGGAGATATCTCATTCCTGTTCAATGGAGATCGGAAACCAAACCTTTCCCTAACAGTTTTGGACAACAAGGCTGAGCTGTACCAACGTGTACGATATGAGGTAGTGCATCACAATTTAACCATGATTATAGATCAGAACTTTTCCATGTCTACTTCTGTCACACATTCTTCATATGTTAACTTAACGAAATAAGGTAGAATATTATCAACCAGGGAGATGTGTCTTCTTGTTTAGAAGTGAAGTGCTCCGTGCCTTCCTGGAACTGTGCATCTGCAAGTACTGAGAAAAATATGAGTAAAGTAAGTGACTAGGTAAAAAATATTAGCGTTTCTTTATTTTGCAAGAAAAAAAATTCCAGATTTACAGTACAGACACACACTGAAGGAATAGTAACCCTTTCCTTGTTGACAAAAGATATATCTCACAGAAGCACTGATTCATGTAGGTGATACTTGTTTTTACTTTGAGATAGGTGAAAAATACTCATACTATATCTAAACAATGAATGCTAAGTATTTGTTCTTTTTCAAAGTATAAATTGTATTTTATCATGGGAATGTTCTAACGGAAGAAGGTCCTGTGTGTAAAAAGCATCTTGGAAAGAGTTTAATAATAAACATCTGTGAAAACTTAAAATTCTGAATTACTTGTTTGCTTTCTAGCCACAGAAAAGGTGTGCGTATTCCATCTCTCCACTTTTATTATGAAGTGTATATTGAAATTATGATGTTACTATTGTTGTTTAACTGGATGAAATTGTTGCTCAATATCTTAACATTATGTTCCTCAGGAGACAGAGATGGAAATTGAGGATGAAGTGGATATCCTAATGAGCAGTGATATCATGGCAGCACAGATGTCAACAAAGTCCATAACATTCACAAGGGCACAGACTGGATGGATATTCAGGGAAGACAGGAAGGTGTGGTAACATATACTGATTGCTGTCATTTGTGATAAGGACATGCTGGTTAGACTTACAACTAACACGCAGGCGTGTTTTTGACATGTATATGTCTTAGGCGGAGTGTGGAAAAAGAAAAGCCGTAACATCGTGACGTCATCGCATCCGGTACTGATACGTGTATGATGTAACATGATGCTTGAGCAGTGGAACCTTCTCGAAACTTCAACCTTGACACTCGCTACTTATACACATGCGTGGGCGCGGAATGCGGTAGGGGGAGGAGGGTGACTGAACAAAGATATCCGTTGAGGCGGTAACTAATTAGTAGTGCTTGGACCGCGTTTCAGTACGTACGTCAGTAGTGCTCAGACCCTGGTATAGTGTACGTGTGTTAATACAGTATAGCATTATAACATTTCGTGCTACAAGTATGGTCCATACCGATATCGATACTATTAATAAAAAACACATATAATTTCTATCTTGCGATAGAAGTACCGGATCATGTATATGTCCTTGTCGGCAAAATATAACCGATACGCATAAAAGACATAAACATGATCCGGTACTTCTATCACAAGATAGAAATTATATTTTTTATGAGCCTCTGAATCCATTATATCTTGTATCCAGTCTAGTAGAGGTACCAATTTTCAAACATGTGTAATTTATGCATCTCTGTAGCAGGTGTGTTGTGTTCCCCTAAGTAAAAGGAAGTTTGTTCAGTCATTATGTTTCCATTTGCTGTCAGCACCAAAGCTTAAATGATACATTGTTTACAACTATCACTGCAACAAAATAACTTTCTGAAAATATATCGATGGTAACAAAACTACTGACAGTGATGTGATGTTATTAAATTTGCCTATATGGTGTTTGAAAGAGGACTGTTATGTAATGACTGCAAGCTGTAGCCTGTGACTTTATGGTCAGTAATAACACTGAGAAGTAGGTTATAGACATCTCTGCAAGTGTCTTTCTACTGATCATTCGGATGTACATACTGATAAAGAAAAAAATTTCTAGCTGGCACTTTGTTACAAACCTCGTTATTTTAGTCTTGAAAAAGAATACTGTATGTGTTGCAGGAGATGGTTGGACCTTTCCATTCAGAATTCTATGTCATCAACGGTATGCTTCTTGAGTCACGGAAACGACGGGAGCATCTCTCGGAGGAGGACCTACAAAAGAACAAAGCCATTATGGAAAGTTTTACCAAAGGCAACACACAGGGCTTTGATAATAATGGAGAGGTACAGGTAAACCTACTGTTATTAGTGTGTTACAGTTACTTTGGCTGTAATGTATTGACTTGTGTTGTGGCATACTTGTATATTGCAATATCGTAGGATGTCTTGGTTGTCTGGTTTATCTGTGACTGTTGTTACATGTGTGTATTGCAGGTGTATGGCACTAGAGGGACTGCCTGGTAGGGGATTATAGGAAGGACCCTGTATTCCATATATTTTATACTGGTCGTGTAGTATAGATACATTTTTTAACGTAAATTCTCCAAACAAACAGTACTGCTATAATGGTTTGACACCATCATTCTCCCTGCTCCTGTTTTGTTTAACTCAGTCACGGTTGCTTGTTCCAGATTGAGTGTTGCTATCATATTAATTGTGATAATCTGAACATTTAATCATTAGTGGATTTGAAGCAAGATATTCATTATTTTACTTCCTTGTGCATTTGTATTGCAGAAATATATTTTCTTTGTACAATTAACAAGTTTTATTCTTTGAGGGTAATGTGTTGTGATATTTTGAAGTTGAATTTTTTTTTTTTAACATGTGGTTGTTTGCTGCTCTGTATGATTGAAACTTGATTGAGATATGGTTGTTAAGGCAGCAGCTTAACAGAATGCTTGTTTAGTGAGGAGAGAATTTATTTTTAATATTTTGAGCTGGCTGGTAAATGGAATATAAGGTGTTCAGGTTCAGCAAACACAGCAGCCAGGGAATTAGCAAGATATAAATTAGATTTAGTGGATGTACAGGAGGTTAGATGTGACAAAGGGGGCATGGTAAGAACAGGGGATGATATTTTTTTCTATGGAAAAGGAAACAAAAATCATCAATTGGGAACAGGACTATCTGTACACCACAGAATAGTATCAGCAGTTAAGACAGTAGGGTTTGTTAGTGACAGGATGTGTCATGTGTAGTTTTGAGAGGTCAGTGGTGTAATATTATTGTTTGAATGTGCATGCACCAAGTGAGGATCAAAGTGGTGATTCAAAAGACAGTTTGTATGAGGAATTAGAGCAGATTTTCAATCATTTTCCTAAGTGCCATATGAAAATTCAGTTAGGAGATTTGAATGCAGAAGTGGTGCAAGAGAATATTTTCAAACTGACAGTTGGGAATGATAGTCTACATCAGGCTAGTAATGATAATGGTATTAGAATAGTAAACTTCATCACATAAAAAAATCTATTTGTTAAGAGCATGATGTTCCCGCACCAAAACGATCTTAGGTACACCTGGACCTGTCCTGATGGAAAGACCCACAATCAGATTGATTACATATTGATAGGTGGGAGATGGTATTTGAGTGTACTCAATGTACAATCTTTCAGGGGAGCTCACTGTCTGGTGGTTGCAAAAGTTAAGGAAAGCCTGGCAGTAAGTAAACAAGCAGCACAGAAGTTTGATGTGGAAAGATTTAATCTTAGGAAGCTAAATGAGCTGGAGGTTAGGAAACAGTATCAGATTAAGATTTCAAATGGGTTTGCAGCTTTGGAGAACTTAAGTGATTGTGAGAACATAAACAGGGATTGGGAGAACATTAAAGAGAATATCAAAACCTCAGCTAAAGAGTATCTAGGTCTGTATGAACTGAAGCAGCATCAACCATGGTTTGGTGAAAAATGTTTACAATTTTTTTAGATCATAGTAAGCAGGCTGATTTGCAGTGGTTACAGGATCCAAACCCAATCAATGTAGATAATGTAAACGATGTAAGACGTGAAGCTAGTAGACATTTCAGGAACAAAAAGTAGTAATATCTGAAAGCTGAAATTGATTAACTTGAAACTAACGGTAAGTTCAAAAATATCGGAGACTTGTGTGGGGCATTAGTGACTTTAAGGAGGGTTACCAGCCTAGAACTAATATAGTAAAGGATGAGAAGGGTGGTTTGGCTACAGACTGCAACAGTATTTTGTCTAGGTGTAGTAACCATTTCTCTCAACTATTCAAAATACACGGGGTTATTGATGTTAGGCAGACAGAAATACATACAGCAGAACCACTAGTGCCTGAACCAAATACCTGTGAGTTTGAGATGGCAATTGAAAAGCTAAAAAGACAAAAATCACAAGGTACTGTTGGAATACCATCAGAGTTGATTAAAGCAGGGGGTAGGACAATTCGCCCTGAGATCCATTAACGTATTAATTATATTTGGAATAAGGAGGAATTGCCTGAGGAGTAGAAGGAGTCTATTGTTGAACCTATCTATAAGAAGGGTGATACAACAGATTGTAGTAATTATAGAGGCATATCACTTTTGCCAAATACTTACAAAATTTTATCCAGCATCCTGCTGTCAAGGTTCACTCCATGTGCAGAGGAAATTATTAGGGATAATCAGTGTGGATTTTGATGCAACAGGTCAACTGTTTATCATATATTCTGCATTTGTCAAATACTTGAGAACAAATAGGAATACACTGAAGCAGTTTATCAGCTATTTATAGACTCACCCTTTAAACGGTGAGTTATATCCCATCTCCCATCTGCTGGCATTATTAGGAGCTCACCCTATTCTCCACGTTAGCAGGATAAGGGTTAAGAAAGCTTATGATTCAGGAGGGAGGTCTTGTATAATATTCTCATTGAGTTTGGTATCCCCATGAAACTGGTAAGGCTAACAAAAATGTGTCTGAATGAAACATATAGCACAGTCTGGGTATTTGTTTTGACATGTTTCTTATTGAGAATGGTTTGAAACAAGGAGATCATTTCTCGCCATTGCTTTTCAATTTTGCTTTAGAGTATGCCATTAGGAGGGTTTAGGTAAACCAGGAATGCTTGAAATTAAGTGGTACACATTAACTTTTGGTTGATGCTGTTGATGTTAATACACTGGGAGGAAGCATACATACTTTAAAGAAAACCATGGACACTGTAGTAGTTGCTAGTAAGGAGACTGGATTAGAAGTAAATGCTGATAAAACTAAGTACATGGTCATGTCTTGAGATCAGAATGCAGGACAAAGTCACAGTATAAAGATTGAAAATTTTTCCTTTGAAAGGGTGGAACAGTTCAAATATTTGGGAAGAATTTTAACAAATCAAAATTCTATTCAGGAAGAAATTAAGAGCAGATTGAAGTCAGGTAATGCTTGCTGGCATTTGATGAAGAATTCTTTTGTCTTCCATTTTGCTATCAAAAAATTTAAAGATTAAGATATACAGAATTGTAATTTTGGCTGTGTTTTGTATGGGTGTGAAACTTGGTCGCTTACATTGAGAGAGGAACGTAGGCTGAGGGTGTCTGAGAATAGGGTGCTGAGGAGAATATTTGGGCCTAAGAGGGACGAGGTAATGGGAGTGGAGAAAACAACATAATGTGGATCTTAGTGATCTACACTTCTCACCCATTATTGTTCAGGTGATGAAATCGAGAAGAATGAGATGGGCGGGGCATGTAGCACGTATGGGGGATAGGAGAGGTGTATGCAGAATTTTGGTGGGATGACCTGAGGGAAAGAGACCACTTGGAAGACCCAAACAGAGCTGGAAGAATAATATTAAGATTGATGTTCAGGAAGTGGGATGTAGGGGCATGGACTGGATTGATCTGGTTCAGGATAGGGACAGGTGGCGGGCCCTTGTAAATGCGGTAATGAACTGTCGGATTCAATAAAATAAGGGGAATTTCTTGACTAGCTGAGAACTGGTTAGCTTCTCAAGAAGGACTCTGCCCCATGGAATAAGTAAGTAAGTAAATTTTAGCTGGCCTACATTTGCTTCAACATTACATTTATCCATTAACTAGCCTAATAAAGGAATATACCTACCAGTGAATCAATGTGTGTGGCACTGTCTTCTACCCATTGGCAGCATGAACCGTTTACTACAAAAGCAATACACTGCATACATGAGCTGTAGCATATTCTGCAAGATGACATGTTCAGTTGATGGCTGTGTTAGGGTCAGTAACAAAATCAGTTTAGCATTTTACCTTTTCTTTCTGGTGGATTACAGATTGTGTGAGGCAAGCCATTTGATGATAACCTGCTTTAGTGTTGCAGGGGTAAAAGCCAATTTTATTTTAACTTTGTTCTACACAGCATTGTCAGCTATCAAAATGCTGTTGGGTCTGAGGTTTGGAATAATTTGTTTCTCAGCAGCATTTACTGAATTTACGTTGTTATGTTAACCGAAAATTTTTTAGCTCTATTTGGAAACAAGTAACATATTAACATTAAACTGTCTTTTTCGGCTTGAAATGTAATGGCTTCTTGCTTGTTTGAAATGTGAAAAGGTAGCCCACCAGTTATATCTTCACTCCAAGCACAGCACTGTTGATTGGTTCCTCAAAAGTGCAATGTATAAGACATTGGACTTGCATGTTATAATGATAATTTTTTCCAGTCAAGTTATAAGTCTGAGGACTAAACCATTTTTGGCATAAATGGACACTGATAAAGGCTAGCATAGCAGTACTTTTGTTGATTTAAACATACAGTGTACATATCAGTTTTATTATAGGGTCAGTAACCCACTGTGTAAGTAAAATAATGAAAGTAAAATTGGCAAACAACTGGTTTGATAACTAGCCATGTACGTACGTATGTATGTATGTATGTTGCTGAGTTAAAAGCAGCATACATGACAAATGCAGTGACATAACAGCGGGTGCGGATAGGATGGTGATAAATAGTGGAAGACATATAGTAGGATATATAGTAATGACATGATAACATGCTGGTTGTTGGCACATATGTGAAGAGGCAAGATGATGAGATGGGAAGCACTGCACACGCAAACTGCCAAGCATTTACTGTCCATTTAAAAAATGTCCACAGTGACTGAAGCTCTGGATGTACTCCCAGCAGAGCAACTGTTTTTGAAAAAGATACAGTGCTGCCTGGGATGAGACTAGCAGTGACCATGTCATGCCTACTACAGTTAAGTAAAGTGTTAGGTAGTTCAGCTAGCCAGTAATATGGCCACTGCTTTATGTGACAAGTGATGAAATTTTTAAGTTGATAGATTTTGAGGCCCCAGTTGTACATGTCTCATCCATATCGATTGGTTGGTATTCCATATCTCTGTAATTGTGGGTGGTCATAAGATAGTTCGGATTAATTTTATGAAGGTTACCCATTTCAGTGAGCAGTATTTTGTACTTTCCATGTGTTTTGTACCGAACACTGAAACATGGTACATTGTTGTCTACAGACTCTTTGTAGAGGTGTGGAGTTTCTTTACTTTTTAGCACCAAGTGTAAACAGTTTACTATGTGATGCCAACAATTACTCTATGGAATTTGTAAATTGTTCTGAAAATATGATTATTAAAGTTGGCAATATATGTTTGTTTCCTTATCCAGATGTTATTTGTTAGAGGTACAGAATTTTCTGTGTTGCCGTTTTTTCATGTTTCTTGAGAATCCTGTTTAATCTTCTGACTGATGCTCATGTTGCTGTGCGTACCATATCTTCGTTATTGCTTATAAGACCTTGGTACCTTGTTTCTTCCTTCTTACACATAGCTGTTAGTGACACTGCAAATTATAATTGTATTATATAGCTACTTGCTTGCTTATGTGCTTTCTTTCTTCTCTTTGTGTGTACGTATGTGTGTGCATATATATATATATATGTGTGTGTGTGTGTGTGTGTGTGTATATATATATATATATATATATATATACACACACACACTTTGAATTTTGGTTCCCTCCTATATATTCTTTATTGTGTATACACTGTTTGAAATGTCCTGCACATTTAAAACTCAACAGACACATTAGAGACCAAACTTTTTAACATTTGAGGAAAATAAATAAGTGGCAGTGTCTTAAATTACCTTCGTTGTACCTGACTTGTCACAGTACTGTCGATATATGTTATTTGTGACATTGCAAAAAATTAGTTTTTCATTAACTCCTTCATCCTTCCCACTGCAAATCTGCATTTTTAAAAACCAACTTTGGCCTTCCTTGTATTATAACTCTGCATTTGTATGTAAAAAAACATTATGATTGCATATCAGCCATGAAAAAGAAGGAACTCTGAACGTT
>Ga0268261_10002252_pt1 | contig 13768 bp, 6 predicted proteins | sample TergutNc150P1_FD_190353 | JGI IMG/M metagenome (GOLD analysis project Ga0268261, IMG submission 190353) | Nasutitermes corniger P1 segment gut microbial community from laboratory colony in Florida, USA - Nc150 P1 (SPAdes) (version 2) | ecosystem: Host-associated > Arthropoda: Insects > Digestive... | reverse complement strand
AAAACCTGACAATCGAACAGAAGGACAATCGGAAGGACGTGTGTCTTCATCTTCTGGAACGGATCCAAAGGGACAGAAATTTCTTGAAGAACGTGATTACAGGTGACGAAACATAGATCTTTGAGTACGACCCAGAAACAAAAAGACAAAGTAAGGAATGGCACACATCTGCATCACCACGTCCGAAAAAGGCGATAAGGAGCAATTCAAAAATAAAATCCATGCTCATCTGCTTTTTTGACAGTGAAGGGATTGTCCATACAGAATTTGTGCCTAAAGGACACACGGTTAATCAGTTTTATTACCGTGAAATTCTTGAAAGACTAAGAAAAAGAGTTGTTCGCGTGTGACCAAGCATTGCTGACAACTGGATGCTCCATCACAACAACGCCCCTTGTCACATGGCGATCTCTGTGATCGAATTTTTGGGTAAAAAGGGCATTCCTGTTGTTCCACAGCCCCCATACTCCCCTGATCTGAGTCCGTGCGACTTCTTTTTGTTCCCAAAACTAAAGTTTCACCTTAAAGGAGGCCATTTTGGGACGGTGGAAAACATCGAAAAAGCTGTAACCGACAAACTAAAAGCGATTCCGCTTAGCGACTACCAGTGTTGCTACGAAGAGTGGGAACAACGTCTCCAGAGGTGTGTAGCCTCCCAAGGGAACTATTTTGAAGGGGAAAAACTCGATTTGTAGTTTAAAAGTAAGTACAGAGTTATATTGAATCAGTCTCATTACTTTATTTACAGACCTCGTACACACATATATCCATACAGCAGTAGCTCGTATAATGCAACTGAATTAGCATAATTCCAAATTACATCCAACAAGATGCAACGTTTCTTGATTTATTTATTTTTATTTCTACAAACGCTGTACATGTTTCAGGAGTTTCCTCCACCCATCATCAGGAGCACATAAATGTACATACAGTGTTAGGTATACCTGAAGCTTTATGTATGAGGGCAGACCAGTACCTCAGTTGTTACTCACTTCTGAGGAAAACTGTAAAATGGTCGAAAAAAGTGGTAATGTATCTGCTAAACTGTGCTCTCTTCAATACATTTTTTTGTGTACAGGAGACTAAATACAAACAAAAACGTAAAGTACATGAACTTCCTGCATGAGGTAGGAAGGTCCTGGATTTCAGAAGTCCAGAACTGAAGTGAGTCCAATTCTGATGACCTTCAATTGCTACAGAAGAAAAACCCCAAGGGGACCTAAACAGGACCACCAGGCAAACTCTCCGGTGATTTCAGAATACAAAAACTTGAAAAAATATTTGGTGGTGGGGAAGAAAAAAGAAGTATCATGCAAGACAGTGGAAAGTATGCTGCACATAAGGAGCGAAGTGAAACTGTTTACATTAGAAAAATTCCATGTTTTTCCTTTTCACAAATGTCTTGTTTTGAGAAATACCATTCAGTGACAAACTACTAGTCTACCTACATGAAGTTTCTGCAGTCTGGGGTTCAGGAGCATAATCTACAGTGTCAAAACATAAGTAAGAATATGTTATGGAGTTGAACATACAAAGTGTTTACAACATCCAGGAATTGGGGGTATTTAATTAAAAGAACATCCGGTTGGCAAGGTGTTAAATATACTTCTAACTACTCCCAGTTATCTGCTGCAGTCTTATTGCTGAGGTTAACTTAACTATGACAGGTTCTACTTGTTTACCTACTTCAGTTTCTTCAGCAAAATATATCTGATATTTTGAAAAGGTAGTTCAACGAGGACTGTCAGGAGAACACATGATGCAACAAGCACGACCACTTCCGGTCCATCAACCTGCAACAAGAAATCGACTGATGCAACTGGTGGATCGTAAGCACAAATTTATTGTATACACAAACGGAATTCAAGTAGTTTAATAAATAAATGAATAAAATATTGTATCTTAATCCTTAGCAGTGTGAAGATCCATTAAGTCAACAACAGAGCCCAATTACAATCCGATGGCACCTGTGTGCTAACGTAGCTTTTTTACACCATGAACAGTCAGACAGCAAGTGTAGGGAGCTAATGTACCGACAGCAATGTTACCTCCCATTCCAAAAACATGGGTTCAGTTTGCATTCCACTCGGTGTTTCTTCCAACATGCAGTTCTATATACCGTACAATATTCCATGGCCTTCGCCTTGGATAACTCTTCAGTTTCCTTTCTTTGGCAATTACTGTTTAACATACTACAATAAACAGTGATTTTGTTTGATTACTGGATGGTAACACAGAAAAATCTGTCCTTTTTATTTGCAGGTACCTTCTGAGGATGAGACCGAGTTGTGGCTGAAATCTATTCTGTGTCGGTTTAGTGATCTGTCTCCAGTGCACAGGTATTTCCATACATTAATCAATTTATTTTGATGTATTATTAACACTAATTTTCCCAAAAAGTGTACACAAATTATTCCTAAAGGAACAGATCCTTCCAGATTCTATTCTCTTCATAAGGGAGGCTCTGATTATTAAGATTCATGATCAGTGTAGAGATAGTTGCTGCCAAAGACATTTTCACACACTAGCACACCAGTACATTACAAATTGTATTGTGGGGTGCAGCACTGTGGTTTGAATATTTAAATAACATTACATGACTTATTGTTATCATTGTGTGTTTGCACACTGGGCCTGAAAAAGTACAGACAATAGCCAAAACATACATCTTCTTCTTCTTATCCTTCAATCTTTTAATTCGTTTGCAGCTCTCCATTTGGAATTGTTACAAGCCATTCTTTTCATTGCTGTATAACTGTCAGCTCCTGTGTTTCTAGCGACTTGCTTTAAGTATTGCAGTCAATGTCTCCCCACGGCCTTTTTTCTGGATATTGCTCCTTCAAGGATGTTTACTAAAAACTCGTTATGCCTAATTATTTGCCCTATCCATGGGTGGCGTTTATTTTTTAAAATTTTTAAAATCAATCTTTCTTCTTTCAATCTTTGAAAAACTTCATCATTCGTTATTCTATCTGTCCATTTTATTTTTAACATTCCTCTCCAGCACTATGTTTCAAATGCATTTATGACCGTCTCTTCATTTTTTCCTACAGTCCATGTTTCCGATCCACAAACAGCAACACTCCAAATACAACTATTTATATGACTCTCTTTCATTTCCAAACTAAGGTTATTCAAACACAGTAGTTGTTTTTTGTTATTAAACATAACTTTAGCTTCTTCAACTCACTGCATTATGTCCTCTTTATTTTTTCCACCTTCTGTCAATACACAAACATATGTTGTAAAATTACTGTTTTTACCATCGCCATTGAAATAACCTTTCATTTTGTTTGTGCTTTTGTGGTTATTGTTAATTCCTGTTACTGACATTTCATAAGTTCTTGGACCAAAAAGAGGCATTTTACACTGACAACAAATTCTGATGTTTGGATGCTTGCAATGTTGCCAACTGGTCACAAACGTTGACACTGCTACTATACTTATCTGTATGTTGCATTCTTTATGGACTATTCCCAGCCTAGTTGCATGCTGACAAAGTGCTGGATCCACAGACTGTATGCAAACACATACCATATTTTCTTGTAAGTTTCAGAATAAACAGAAATTATTTCTCTATATGGTGCTGACAAATTTGTCTTCATAAACAAAAAACAAAATGTTATCTGAGAGGCAGGAAATGACTTTTTAAGTATTCTTTACCTTAAAGGTCAGCCTTCAAAGGGCCCTACAAAAATACAGTCTGTAGAATAATTCATAACTATGTTGGAATATAAACCACTGTCAATGAACTCAATATTATATGTACAGTCTCAGCAAAATATTTGGCAAAAAATACCACAATGATTTAAGAAACACTCAAATATTTGAAATGAAAAGCAGGGAGATGCAATTAACATGACACTTCAATGATCAAGTAATTTAGGACTGAAATCATGCAACACTTACAAACAGCCATTTATTAAATGTGTGAATGTCACGATTTTTGCCAACAAAATAGAAGAACACCGGTACTTGGGTGAGGTACAGTGCATAAGACAGTCTTGTGGTCACCAGGAACCCCTGCCATGACAACACACGGTTCAGCAAACCTGTGGGACACAGAAGACAAGGCAAAGTTAAAAACAGCTGCAAAAACTAAATTATTTTTCAACACAGTTTCATTCCGAATGGCTGTGAGCCACACAATTATTAATTCCAACAATATAATTCATGAGCCATACTAAAAGAATACGAGAGGCAAAACTTTAGGCTGGGAAGGAGATCAAACAGAGTGACAGAGAGAGAGGGAGACGGGTGAAAAAATTACAGCTTTTAGGTATTGTGTATGAAAAAAATAAGGAAGAAAAACTTATCTGGACACGAGAGTAACCTGTCTGTGACCTCGTGTCAGCAACTAAACCATTTCCCAGATTCTCGTACAATTTGGTACAGACATTCTTCACAATAACAAAGCTGTTAAGACAGCCTGCCGAAGTTCCATAAGTACTGGCTCGGGGACAGCCATGCTTAGGTACGGGTGTACATAAATTTTCACTTGGGCTTCAAGTGACCAAGTCTGAGTCAGCGTTAACATAATCACAGTTACCAGTTTGGTAATAATTTGGCAGTGTTCCCAAATACACATCTCTGGCAAATAAACCAGTCACAGAAACAGAATGACTATTATCCATTGGCTCCTTGTAGAATGATACTTATCGGCACATGGCACAAACACAAGTTGTGCTAATGCAGGTGCATAGACATCACGTGAAATGGTAGACGCGCTGCCTTATAGATCTGTGTAGCCAACAGGTATATGGCAATGGTTGCTGAACATAGAGTGTAGAACAACCACTGAAAATTGTTACACCTGTAACTTATGAATGACAATCCTACTGAATGTGTTGTTTGTATTACACTGTTCTTCAACTGAAAGTTTTACTTTTACACAAAAGTAGAGACCTTGTTAGATCAGAACACCTCACAATAAGTGCCACTGGTACATCCCACTTACTGTCTACATGTTGCCAGATGCACAGGAATGTGTCCTGTTTAACATTTCAAAAATTCAGTGGTCATGATGTGAGTTAAACCACCATATTTATTCTGTGACTATACACATTGTCTTTAACATAACCCCAAAAATGAAAAATCAAAGGCACAAGATAATAAGGATAATGTGTGACCACAAAATTGGCCCTCCTCTTCCTATCCACTGACCTGGCAAAACTCATATTCAAACAAATATGAAAGAAAATGAAAAAAATTTCCCATCAAGTTGAAGAATTGTATGATTTTTGTCACATTCACTGTTGTTACTGTTCAGCTGACGAAGGGAATAAGTTTCCCATGTTTGTAGAAATGAACTGCTGGTAGTGAGGTCCTCATGAAAGAAATACAAGCTGATAACTCTTCCAAGTTACAGAATGCACCACACATTCATTGCAGCACTATCCTGTTAATGTACTAACTGTACTCTGGAAGGCTCATTGCAACAAATCACACAGTTATGCTGATACAGAAGTCCAGAAATTTGACACCTTACTGCATCACTGAACACAATAAAACTTAAGAGTTATCATATTCCAAAATCTGAGCTACAAACTGTGAGCTGAGATTTTTGTCATATGCTGTAGATTTATGCTGTACCTGTAATTTGTATGGTTTTGGAAACAAGCTGTTCTAAATAATTGTGTGGCATGCATATATCTGAACTTGCCAAGGATATCAGATTGTTTGGACACAGTAGCAGAAGCATGCTGACCACCATCAGCTTCTGCATTAGATCTGCTGTGGCCATGGAAAATGTCTTTTTCAAATATTGTTTGTACTACCTCCTAATGTACTTCTTATCACACCACACTTATATCTGAATTCATATTTCACACAAACAATGGATTTAAACTTTGCATACCACAGCATGGTCTGTGCTTTCTGTTGCATGACAGCCACTGTACTGATTAAGCAGCACAATATACAACCAAAGCTGCTTTTCCTCAACCACAGTTTGGATGCAGCAAACTGGTGTCAGTAAAGCTATTTGCACTGTTGGCTGCACTACAAGTACCAGCGCTGTAATGATTGTTGTACTTCCCAGGTTACTGGCTCTACAAACACCAGCTATCTTTTTGGTAGACACCATACAAAGCATTGGGAACTGTGAACTACCACACACAACAGCATAAGGTGTAACACATCTGCAGCATCAGACAATGGACCACACAGAGGTGACTGCCATCGCAGTAAATATGTTACACACTGAATTACTTTGAACTCCTGCAGCAGGTGGATATTTCTTTACTCATTTTGCACATATACACAATGAAACTGAACAAATTATGAACAAAATTTGCTTGCTTCAAATGCCTGCATTCACCTCAAGCATTCCGCTTGTTTACTATGTCACATGTACAGTTCATTAGACATACAGAGTTTTAAATCTGTCACTTTTCCACAGAGCAACACAGCACAGTGGCAATGCATATCTTTTCTTGCAAAAACCTTTATGGAATAACAAGCCTGCTATGCAATAGGGATGGACTTAAATACTACAATACATGGAACTGGCATGTGAAGAGTTTGTAGTAGGGGATAGGGAGAAAGAGAGAGAGCAGGGAAGGAAAAAGAGAGGGAAGAAGAGAGGGAAGGAGGGAGGAAAGATGGGAGGTAAGAAACGAATGAAGTAAGGCAGATGGAAAGAATGGAAGACATATGTAGCAATAAGATGCACAATAAACTTAAAATGTAAAAGACGATACAAAGTAATAATGCGAATAGTGATGTAATGTGATGTCACAGTTACTGTCAGTTTTGGTAACTGAGTGCACCTGAACTGGACAACAGACCAAGGGACTCCCTGACATCGTGCCTGTATGGTGTCCAGCACAAAGCTGAATGAAATGAACACTGCATAATGTGACATTTGGGGTTCTCACAAATGGTTATGTTGAAAAGTCTTTATGCTGTGTATGCTGACATACGAAACTGAAATGCTGGGGCAGCATACTGCATCCTTCTCTGGGGCAGTCCAAGATGGCAGCAGTTTGCTGCTCCAAAACACCGGTATCTATATGGCAACACATGTCACCATGCATTAGAAGAACATAATGTGTCTATTTTGTGACTGTGGGCACATCAAGGCTCACTGCCAGTACAGACAGCCCAGCCATCCATGCCCCCAGTGCCCCAGTACTAAATTCAAAGCTTCTGTGTACAGCAGCCACAGTAGCTAATGCAACTTCACACTTCATTGTACAACTGACACAGCAGTCACACACTGTGTGCAACTGCTAGTACTTGGTGACAGGTGTGGGTACAATAATGTACAATTTTAATTGATGCTGGTTCACAATGTCATTGTCGCAGAATTTTACAATTAGCCAAAGCACATGAAGTCCCATGCTGTCTATGAAAAATTGCTGACAGTAACACAGTTGTCCATCTCTGCAGAAAAAATGCTTTGAAGTTGCACTGATCAAGGACAGCCTGTGGTGACTCGATGCTCCGGTAGCTTAATTGTGAGCCATCTACACAAGTTTTACAGCATCATGTGGGCAGCAGCCCAGGGTTTCAGGAATGCTAAATGATTAGTCACACTGGTGTCTAAAATCATAAAACTCCAATGTCACCATTAGGTACCTCCAAGGTTCCCATACATACCTGCTTGATCAATATATGATACAAAAATAATCCAACCCACAAAGAGGCACCAGAGAATAGGTGTAAAGGCTGCAAAGTTGGCAGCATCTCTTGTGTTATAGACATACTGTTGGCTGGCCATATGTGACGGGCTTATCATTGACATGTAGAAGCAGATCACGGCAGCTATCCAGCCTAGTGTCAAGTGCACCTGTCAACAGAAACAATTTGTGTCTCACATTCTGTCTGTCAGTACCAAATACATGTTGACCCCGTCAGAATGCTGGCCGTACCTTTACTTAAGTTAAAACAGCATGTGCTGTTCTCAGCCAGGTGCCATATTGTATCAACTTCTGTTGCAGCTGCTCTGGCTGACACCCACTCTAGTTACAATATCTGTACATATTTCTGTGCCAACTGACATACATACATACATACATACATACATACATACATACATACATACATATATATATATATATACATACATACATATATACATACATACATACTACTTTTTACAGATGTTACCTTCTGAATGCTGCAACAGTATGGTAGGATTTTTTAACTTGCAGGCTGCTGCCACACCAGCCTGACTTGGTTAAAGACCAACTGGATGTGGAATCCATCAATATATCTATATATGTGTGTACGTATATATGTATCAGCTTTATATAAGCACATGTCATACTGTATTACCAAAGTAGTAAATAGACATAATTAACATAATTAAGTGCTGTCAAATATAGTGCAGATTATAAGGAATATATGTAATAAATATACCTAAAAGCTAAGAATTCACATTAAAAGTAATGATACAGAATTGTATTAAGTTACATTACACGAAAGGTTATTGAGATGTTTACTTTTAAAATTATTACACTAAACCAAGATCTGTATTGGTATTCCAAGTTAAATATTCCTACAATTAAAATTAACTTATAAGGAGGAAAATTTTTACAACAGATTTGCCTTATGTCATGTCATGAGATGTATTTTTGATGCTACTAGGAAGGTGATAAAAAACTTTTATTTCGAAATAAAAGAAGTCCCTTTTGGAATGTTGTTAAGTTTCCAGTTGCAGTAAGTAAGGCAAAACTAAATCTGGTGTTCATATTACGAATTTCTGAATTCGATTCTTCAGATCTCTATTTTTGGCTACAAATAATAAAAGGGAGAATATATATTGTGATTTTAATGGTAGAATTTTAAGTTTCTAGAATAACTGAAGACAAGAATCTCTATTTCTGGCATTCGTAATAACACAAATTATTCTTTTTTTCAGTTTGGAAGTATGAAATCTGTAGGCAGATTTATTCTAGAAGATTATGCCATATGATGGGATGGGATGAAAATATGGGAAGTATATTGCCCTTAGTGTATCGGGGGACATAAACTGTTTGACATATCTGACTGCATAGCATTCTGTGCCTAGTTCCAACATCAGCTGATCAACATGGTCTCTCCATGATAAGAAACTATCTACATCTAATCCAAGAAATCTGGTGTTATACACTGTCTGTATGTTTCAGTAACAGCATTAAATTACTTACATGTTTAACGTCAACGTGTATTGCAAAATTTTAAAAAGATTAAAACAACATAAGTGCAAAATATTCAATAATGTTTTTCAATATGTACTACTGAAGACACAAACTGAAATTTCCTTACCTTGGCCAGCTTAAACCTGAGTGGATTGCCAGTTCAACACACATTCACACTAATGCTGGCACTGTCATAGCGTCAATAGGCCCTGGACTGCATAACGTGCACAGAAGTGTTCATGGCTAACATAGTGCGTGAAGTGTACAGAACAGTTCGTGATTATTACGGCACTACTGGAAGACATCTAAAGTTTGCCTGTTGCTCACTGTTTCCCAGTGGGACAATTGTACAGAACTTCATTTCATGCATGATGCAGCATCACCATATTTTGCACCTCCTGTTCATACAGCGCTTGAAAAATTATTGCCAGGTCAGTGCATTAGGCATTAATGATCAACAGAACAGTCTCCACGAATATCAAACAAACACTGACACATACACTCATAAGTCATTATATCATCAATTCATCAACACTGTTCATAATTCCAGCGTGTTTGAAACAATAGAGGGTCATCTTTAGAGAGTACAATCGATTCATTCTAGCAGTGTGAGTCAGAAAAATTATATCACCAGTTGTAAAATTGAAATGAATGTGTAGCGTTTACTTGCTACATAGAAGCTGTATGACTCACACTGCACTGTGGTACAGCAGCTATGTAACACAGTACACGCTACACAATAAGCTAAATTTTACAACTGGTGACTCATTTTGTTGACACACGTTGCTACACTGTACCAATTCTACATCCTGAAGACAACCCTTTGACATTTGAAACGCACTGGAGTTATGCATAATGTTGCTAAAGTGGTGATATAATGTGATACATGAGTGTATCTGTTATTGTTTGATATACTGATATTAATGCATAAACGTGAACAAGATAAAGATCTCCATGAGGTCTTGCACTTATGTTATGTGATTTCATTTTGTGTGATTGGGACAAACAAGACATCTACTGATTAAAAATAAGAACACTCTGATGAACTGGAACAACAAATCCGAGATAATTTTGCTTCTATTTCTAAATCATGTCCGTGCTTCACAGTTGCCAAATTGTGTGCCAAATACTGGGATCTGCATCGAAACACAACACTAAATTTTAGCGTCTCACACGGACAAGCCTGCAGTCGAACCCAGACCTCCACGATCAAAAGCTAATGACCGACCCCCCGAGCCATGGCACAGTGCCACACCTGCTTAAGTTTACAGTCATCTGACATGTGACACCATGTAGTTTGGTAGAATGATACAAACATTACAGAGGGACCTACTGCCTACATCTTCAGAGCAGATGGTTGAAACATATAGGGAACAAAATAGTAATAGAAGGAACAGATGACTGGGATCAAAGTTTGTGAGATAACCAATGGGAAACAGCAGGCCTGGAAAAGGCTGTTTTGTAACGGTGTGGCTTACTGTTCTACCACGCAGCTGGAAGAAACAGATATCCCCAATACATTTGTCCATATGTTGTCACCACACAGGACACTGCAATATTAACAGTTACCACAAGAATAACATCAAATCTCACACATACCTTCTTCAGTCTAAAGTCTCTGCCACAGTAGTGAAGCACAAAGCCCAGAGCAATGCCCATAATGTACACTGTCGCTCTGTGTGCTGGTAACACATATGAGAGGTCGCCTGTTTTGCTGAGCAACTTAAACCTGAAAATCAAAGGAAGGCAAGATATGACTGCACTGCAGTTGTGATACAGGTGATTAGTGAAACTCATAAAACATACTTGAACACTGTCAATGCAATACACGTGCTGCATGCCACAAACTTTGTTAACACCAGTAAGGAAAGTAAAAAACATTCACAAAAGCATACAAGAGCAATCTGTTTGTTTGTTTAAAAAAAAAAACATGAACAAATTTTGGAAGCATAACTTTAATTAAATATCTGAAGGGGCTGGAAAAACTGTGAGTTGTGTCAAAAATATCACAGTTTGTACCAAAACTATGGTGACTCTCATGACATTTCAGAGCACAACACAGTGTGGAAGAACAGACAAACAGACTCTGTAACACGCACGGCCACAGCCATCCCCCATAGCTGTAACAAACAACAGTACAATACACTGCATATATTTAGCAAGAACCTATACCATGTACTGAGAAGAAAATTATTATGTATTTTATAATTGAACAGAACTGGTTAAGGACTATACAACAGTAGGTATAATCGAAGCCAGGATGAACAAAGGAGATAATTGTATATTTTATGGCTATTCTGGGGGCAAGACTTTCCTGGAGGTATAACACTAATGTATGGTTTGCGATATCAAACACACATTAGCACACGCTAACACACATGCACTTGTGCACACGACAAAAATGATCTACAGTTTTTTGTGCTCATGCATTACCTCTCACATGCATTGTCGTCAGTCTGATAAGGACACTATCAGAATATGAAAACATCCTAAGTCAAAAGAAGTTACTCTTAAGCGGTATTTGGCACGTACTGAAATATAAATCTTCATTACAAAAAAAGCTACAGAAAGTATTCTGTCAGAAAAAGAATACTGGTTGTGGTTCCCTCTTTTTTGCTTTGTTCAGAATCATAAACTGTTACACATTGACCTAGTAACTGATATGTGTTATACAACAGATAACAAAAGTTACAGTGACTCATTAAATATAATATTAATTCAAGATTTAAAAACTACTTTGCAAGAAAAAAAAATGTGTTTGGACAAAGCAAACAAAATGCAGTTTGAAACAGAAGTCAAGAAAGCTACATTCATAATGCACATATTTCTAGACCTACATGTCTATCATTTTTCCACACTGTGGCCTCTTATGGTCCTAATCTAACAGCCTCAAATAATGAGTACCAAGCAAAATGAAAGGAGCATTCTCAGGCTCAGTGCCAATTCATCAATCACATAATCCACACGCAATATCCAGAGGATGAACCCAGGAATCTGCAGTGAGAAGTCCACAAATTACCACCTCAGATATTAAGGTTGAAACATGTAAATACAAAAGAGGGACTGGAATCATGAATCATGAATTGCACTGCCATACTTGCTTCACTTCAACAGCTGTTCTGGTTCAGTCAAACGATATCTTTCATTAAGCAATGCTGATTATTTTTGCTTTTCTGCACTCCTGTAATTTATTTTATGCTTCCAAAAATGTCTGTGTTTTGTTGGCAGTAAACTTCCATGCTTTGTATGTTGCCTTCTGAGGTTATGTTAAGCTTTCATTACTGGCAATTCATACATTCTTCAAACCAAATAAGCACAACACAATGAAAACTTATTCTAATGTTCATGTCCTTAATCTTAATCCCACTTACTCAGGAACATTAACACTGCTACATACTGAAATGTGCACAATAAATTGAAAAGTGAAAGTGTTTAGGAAAGCTAAATTAGATCTGTACTACAAAACAGAAATGAGACAGCAATAAACTAAAATTACATTTTCATTTGCTCATAACTGCAGTTGAACAGCTGATAAAATCTTGCACACAGCAGCTAATGTCATTAAATTTTCATACTCTTGATCATTATGTGATTTACTTTTCTTAGTTCATTATTACATTAATGAAGCACTAAGAGTGCCAACCAAAAACCCAGTTACTTTTTAGCGTAATTCACTCTGTTGTACTTTGTAGACATAATTCACTCTGTTCTATTGTATAAACATAATTCACTCTGTTCTATTATGTAGAAATAATTCACTCTATTCTACTACATAGACATAATTCACTCTGTTCTACTGTGTAGACACAATTCACTTTTTTCTACTGCATCGATGTAATTCACTCTATTCTACTGCATAGACATAATTCACTCCATTCTACTGCACAGACATAATTCACTCTGTTCTACTGCATAGACATAATTCACTCTGTTCTATTGTGTAGACATAATTCAATCTGTTCCACTGCACAGACGTAATTCACTCTGTTTTACTGCATAGGCATAATTCACTCTGTTCTACTGTGTAGACATAATTCACTCTGTTCTACTGGACAGAAATAATTCACTCTGTTCAGTTGCATAGACAAAATTCACTCTGTTCTACTTCATGCACACAATTCACTTTGTTCTACTATGCAGACACATTTCATTATTTTCTACTGCATAGACACACTTCACACTGTGCTGCTGCATACACACATTTCACTCTGTTCTACTGCATAGACACATTTCACTCTGTTCTATTTTGTTGGCATAATTCACTCTGTTCTATTGTGCAGATATAATTCCCTCTGTTCTATTGTGTAGACATAATTCACTCTATTCTACTACATAGACATAATTCACTCTGTTTTACTGTGTAGACACAATTCACTTTTTTCTACTGCATAGACATAGTTCACTCTATTCTACCGCATAGACATAATTCACTCTGTTCTACTGCACAGACATAATTCACTCTGTTCTACTGTGTAGACATAATTCAATCTGTTCTACTGTGTAGATATAATTCACTCTGTTCTCCTGCATAGACACAAATAAATCTCTTCTACTAAAAGGGCACAATTCACTCTGTTCTCAGGCATAGACACAATTCACTCTCTTCTACTCAACAGACATAATTCACTCTGTTCTACTCTATA